>Ga0208622_1000117_pt1 | contig 36349 bp, 56 predicted proteins | sample CryBogCBH12Jul09_FD_184621 | JGI IMG/M metagenome (GOLD analysis project Ga0208622, IMG submission 184621) | Freshwater microbial communities from Crystal Bog, Wisconsin, USA - CBH12Jul09 (SPAdes) | ecosystem: Environmental > Aquatic > Freshwater > Lake | place: Crystal Bog, Wisconsin, USA... | reverse complement strand
GATGCCTTTACGTTTTTTTTGATTATGTCCTCCCTCATAAGCAACACCATATGGAGGATCGGTAAACAATAAATCTGCTTTTTGCTTTTCTAATAATGTTTCTACTGCATTAATGCTTGTACTATCTCCACACATTAACCTGTGATTGCCAAGCTGATATATGTCACCTAGCTTAGTTATTGGGTCTTCTGGTATCTCAGGTACAGCATCCTCGTCTGTCAGCCCTTCTATTATTTCTGGTTGCATAAGCGCAGCCAATTCATTAACGTCAAATCCTAAAATATCTAACGCAAAACCATCGGCCATCAAATCATTTAACTCTATGGTTAGTAACTCATTGTCCCAACCAGCATTCATAGCCAATTTGTTATCAGCAATTATGAGTGCTTTTTTCTGTGTTTGTGTTAAATGCTCTAGTTCAATCACAGGAACATGGGTCATTTTTAGCTTTCTAGCAGCTAATAAACGCCCATGGCCCGCAATAATTCCTTTTTGACCATCAACCAATATAGGATTAGTCCAACCAAACTCTTTGATAGACGCAGCTATTTGCGCTACCTGTTCGTCAGAATGAGTCCTAAAGTTGTTAACGTAAGGAATTAATTCCTCAAGACTGATTTGGGTTATCTGCATTAGTTTCTTCAGGTTTAGGAACTTGTGCTTGTGCGCCAAGGACTAGCTTATTCAACATCTCTTGCATATCCCTGATCTTATGTTCAAGGCTTGCAATGATTAGGTTTAGTTCTTGGGTTGAGTGCTCAAATTTAAACATTACTTCTTTTCCTTCTTTTTGGTTGCAGCTTTCTTTTCAGCGTAGGCAATGGCCACGGCTTGTTTGACAGGTTTACCCGCAGCCACTTCGGTCTTGATGTTCTTTTTGAACGCTTCTGGCTTTGTTGATTTAATTAAGGGCATCTTCTTCTTCCTCGTCATCTTCCCACTCAATGTCATCTTGTACAAATGCCATGATCAGGTCAGCCAATTCAACCCATTCAGCGTCATCAGTTCCGACTTGCTCAATAGCGTACTGGGCAACTTGGTAACGAAAGTCTTTGTCTTCTTGATCCATAAACATGATTAGTCCTCTACAACAGCGCAGATATCTGCTTCTTGAATGATTTGATAATCTTGCCCGTCTACTTTTTGAGTAGGCCAGTTAAGATAATCGCCGTTGCCGTATTTAATGAAGTCACCGATCTGGACATCTTCCACCAATGGGCCGATAGCCACAATAGTGCCCTCATTGAAAGGCTCTTTATTGTTAATGTAGATTATGTCAGAGATATTGCGAACTTGGGGCTTCACAACTACCCGGTCTCTCAAGGGTCTAAACATTGTGTCTTGGCCTTCCTCTGCGCTTAGGTTCTTCTGTCTTAACTTGGTTTGTTAAAACTTCAACCATGCTCGCCAAACAATCGTTTTTCATAGTAAATTCCCCACACCATTCGTTTTTGTGACGATTTTGGTAAGTAGGGAATCTTCGGCATTGGCCTAAGTCATCGCCACCAATAAAATAGTGGCATGAATTACAATCCTCTCTATCCATCACAACCTCCTTTGTGTTGGCTAGAAAACCCTATCAGATTCGTGGTCTTTTAGGGTTTTCGCTTTTTACATATCTTGAGCGTGCTCGTAGCGCTTGTGCTCATAACAAGTGGCTTCGGAAGAACCACCTTTCATTTCACCCAAGCGACCATCAATTTTACCAGCGTGTGAAGCCATTCTTAGACCCAAGCCGTCAGCTTTGCCCATGCCCACACCGCCTTTGATCGCCATTTTACGCTCGCCAGTAGTATCAGAACTCAAAGCACCTGCTGGCACTTTTTCGCCTGTCATACCAGTTTTAAATTTCTCAGAATCCATTTTACCCATGATATATCCTTTGTTTCTTTGCAAAAAACACTACTCTTGTAGCGCTTTTACTATACCACAAATTAAAAAGGAATTTGGTCATTTTCTTCTCTAGGCTTAGGCTCATTCAAATATGCCCAGCCGTTCCAATGCTCCTCAGTTATAGGCAATGTATCCAATTTCATCATTAGCCCGTTTTTAGTCTCAATAATTGACCCTAGTTTTTGGTAACGATTCTTCTTTTCACCCTTGGCGTTTGTGTAGCTGCCGGTGATCGTAGTAATTTCATAAACTGTTTTTGACATCAATATTCCTTAAAATGTTAACTTTTTTCTCAACTTCATCTAAAAATACACTCACTTCTTTTATCAGCATCTCGACATAGTCGTGGTTGTAATCGACCCTATGTATGTAGAGTTGCAGATTCTCAGGCATTCGTGGGTCAAAACTCACAAAGTCACACCATTTTCGGTTAGTACAGCTTAATTGCCATTGGATTTGAGGAATGTATTTAGATGGAACTGCCTGAGTCAAGATCGTCTCAATGTGCGTTGCCGTATTGGGACACTTAATCTCAATCAATCCATCGTCACCCACTAGCCCATCAGGACTTGCCCCTGACATATAGACTACTGGGTGATCTACAAATCCTACTTCTTCTACCATGACGTTCCTAGCCATCTCATAGGCTGCTCTAGCCAATGGTTCGGTCTCTGTACCCCATTGCATTGCTGAGTTGGTAAAACCCTCTGTAGGCTTGTTTGTAAGTCTTTCAACCACTAATTGTGCCTGGTAGTTTTCACGGCTCGCAGAGTAACCTGTTTTTGTCTTAGCAATAATGTTGCTAATTTGTGAACCAGTTGCTTTGCCTAGTCGTTGTAAAAACCACGCTTCTGTTCGTTGTTCATTCATGTGTTTTTCTCCTTGTTAGGCCATTGTGACCAGAATATTGGTTTACCAATTAAATGCTCTTTTTCCATTACCATCGTCACAAATTCAAGTGGCGATACTTGCACAGGCTCATCTTTTGTTTCTAGTGCTTCTTTGATAGATTCAATAGCCTTCATCCTTTTGTCGTAATCAAAATCAGTAAGAGCTTCTAGTGCTATTTTTAATGCTTCATCTTTAGTCATGTCAATCTCCTGGCATATCAGGCATACAAGCCATAGGATGTCTTGGCATGGAGTCAAGACAAGTAGAGCCATCGTACTGAGTCACCCAGATACAGCGCTTGTTTGTCCAAACATAAGTGGCATTGCACTCAGGCGCTCCGTATCCACCATCGAAAGACCAACCATCCATCAATGGCTTGGCTTCTTCAATCGACATCAGCTTGCCTTGGTGCTCTTGCTGAACCTTGTGGTCTTCCTCTTCTCCATATCCACCCCAACCATACTCACCAAAAACAATTCCCTCTACGACTTCACCATCCTCTAAGAAGTCCATCAGTTCCTTGTATGCGTTTAAAGGTTCATTATTCATCTTTATCCTCCATCTCTCTTAACATATTGTTTAAGGCAAACAGTTTCTTTGTGATTTCTGTCTGTTGTTCATGCAAAAGAAATGCCGCTTTGCTCAACGCTTTGTTTGCACCATACAACTCAATGATTTCTTCTTTAATTTCTTCTTTGGTTTTCATTCTTGTCCCCTTGCTCGGATTGCACCAGCACATTCGCTTGCTCCCTCACCCATGAATTCATATCTACCTTGTATGTCTATCCATGATAAGTAAAAACCATCACAAATTTCAGCACACGCCTCACGTTCTTTTTCTGCTACCCGTTTGGCAAATTCGTATAAAGGTGCCATGTTTGTGAATGGATTGTCCCACCCACATTTTTTAGCCATTTCTATGATTTCATCTTTAGTCATTTTTAATGTCCAAATCAAACCATTCACAAATTTCGTAGTCAATGGCTGCGTTAATAGCAATCGCAATAACCTCCGTAGATGGTTTATCGTCATGCTTTAATGCTCTGGCAATACCATACTTGATGCCGTTCTCAATACACATTTCAAGAACTTTGTACGTTTTAGGTTTCATTTTTCTTCCTTAATGCTTCTTGGATAGCGTCAATAAACTCTTTGTCGTAGTGAGCGTGGTAACCAAACTGTACCTCGTCAGCTACGGCTTGAATCTCATCGTTGTTTAAGTTAACCCATTCTTTCTTTTTAGGGCTTCTATGGTCAGGAAATCCAAGCGACTTCAATAAGTAATCGGCTTGTTTTTTGTCTAATCTTGCAAATTCTTCGTCTTCAGTATTCATAATCTTCCCAATCTTCATCACATTTTTCACAACCAGGGTGATCTGGGTCTCGGCAATCAGGCGCACTAGATAGTTTTTTTCTGTACTTCCGTTCAGCCATTGCGTAAAACCTCAGAAACTGCTTTTCGTCTTCGTTGTCATCCATCATTTGACTTTCGCTTTCATTTCATCTTTTTTGGCAATAACTCGTTTCTGCCAGTTAGGATCGGCTTTGGCAGCATTGAACGCCACTTTGTAAGCAGCAATTAAATCCTCTTGGGTAGCTACGCTGTCCATAGCAGCCAAATGATCTAACATTATCTTTTCATCCAACAATGGCTTAGGCTTACTAGCCTGATTTCCATCGTCATCTTCAGGTGCAATACCACAGGCAGCCATCAAAGAATAGCGCCTAGCGTAGGTTAGTGCCGATCCATAGCCCTGTGCGTCTTGTTTGACAGCTGGGACACTTAATATTCCACACTCCACAAACTCACCTGACTCGTGAATAAACATAGTCTCGACAGTCACACCGCCTTGGTTTTCATAGCACTTTTGCATCAAGTAAATGCCGTTGTCGTTTAATGCGTCTATAACCGCTTCCACACAGTTGGATAGGTCAGCATAGCGTGATTTGAAATGCGGGTTTGTAGAGGTCTTTAAAGCTGGCCCAAATGCCTTTTGTGCTTTAACCAATGCTGTTGCAATTTGTTTCATTCTTTGTCCATTTCTTCGTAAATATTGAGTTCAGCTACAACCAAATTGACCACATCGTAAGGCTTGACTTCTAAGTAATTAGAAACTCCAACCATTGTTTCAATCAATGCGTTTAATGTTGTGCCCATATCTTGACCAATGAACAAAGCCATAATCTCATCATGCAGTTGTTCAGTTGTTTTTTGTTTAACTTTCTTCATTTTCATCACCTAATTTTTCTAGTAATTTGTAATTGTCGATCTGCTCTTCATAAATCTCTATCGTCTGACAAAGATTTCGAATAATGCTCTGGTACTGCCCAATCATAAAATTGAGCTTGTAGATACCAGAATCGTGAGGATAGTAGGCTTCAGCGGTCTCTTGGACTCGCTCAATTAGATGGTAGGCTTTCATCTCAGCACCAATAGGTCATGTTGACTATTAGCGTGACGATAGCGACTAGGTAACAAATACAAAGAATTAAGTTGTAAAAGAAACCTTGTATTGTTTTGAAGTCCCCAAGCAGTAAAGATTGGATCAGTTCTTCTTCTGGGGTGATTTTGTGTTGTTTATAGTCGATGTATTGTTTGCCAATTTCGACTTTGCCTGTGTTGTATACAGTTCTCATTGAAGCTCCTTAGTCCCTTGCGGGCAAAAATGTTAATCAAAAAAGTCTTGCTCTCTCTCACCAATTCCATGCTCACGTTCTATGTCTCTAGCAAACATTCTCCAATCCATTGTGTGCCTAAACAGTTGGTAAAGGCGCTCATCAGATAAAGGCTCTTTGTGACACCTAGTGAGCAACTCATTCTTTCGTTTGAGTTCTAGATCATACTCCATTAATAACTCTTGCAGATGCTTGAGTTCAGATTTTGTATGCTCTAACTCGTTCATAAGTCACCTGTGGTCATCAAAGCCTGGTTAACTATATACAAAGAATATATAGCCCCATGCTTTAAATTACTCAGAATCTTATTGGCTTCTGATCTTGTCATTGCGTTCTCCTTTTGTTAACGCAAACGAATGATAATTCATTGTCAACATTTTTTTCTAGGGGTTTTCCCTAATATTTAATATTTTTACAACATCTAAGATAAATCTATGAATTATCCAAAATGTTATAGAGATTTTGATCACTACAGGGACTGGGTAGAGCTGGCTAAGTTAGCTAGAGAGGTGATATCGCCCTGTGATGATTGTTGCGCCAGGTATGCTGCCAAAATGTCAGCGTTGGATAGATGCGACAAAAAATGGGTAAAAACAATAATTATTGGAAGCCGTAAAAAACAGCAATAAATGTGTATAATCCAAATCGTCTGAGTGGCATCAGGCGAAAGAGATCAATCGTAGAACCCCATAGAATCCTGTGTGGTCTTGTCAGACGGCAAACGAACTTTTGATTGATCTCAATCGTTTGTTGTTGCTCTCGCCAAGAGCCAAGACCACAGAGAGTTTTATGGGGTTTTTGCATTTGGTGGCCGTACTCCTCACGATAGCAGCGCATCTGAATGGATGGCTAGGAGCAGAACACCGCACACCGACACACCCCGGTGCAAAATGTGACCAGCGTTGGTTAACCGACTGGTAAAGCACAAGGTAACTCAGGTGGCAACTAGGCCTTGTGTATAAGATGAATTAACCCCTCATGGGCACTTGGGCTTTTGTTGATGCTATTTAGATACTTTAAGACACATTAAGATTAACAGGGTTGGAGCAGGATGGATGTATATCCACCCTAGGATAACCTATGACTAAAGAAAAAGGGGCTGAAATGTTTGAATCTGGGTTTGATAGGTTTTGGAGAACGTGGCCAATATCTACACGAAAAGGGGGCAAGTCACAATGTATCAAGATATGGGAAAAGAACTATCTTGAGAGCTGTTGTGATTCCATCATTAAACACGTTGAATGGATGAAAACGACCGACCAATGGCGTAAGTCAAATGGGGCGTTTATACCAGCTCCAAGCGTTTATTTGAACCAGCAACGATGGGATGGTGCTGAAGTGCCAGAAATCGCCCCTAAAGAGGTTGTAGACCCTTTCCTGAAGAAGTTTGAAGAAGATAAAAAGAACGCTGTGCCAATGCCAGAAGAAATTAAACGTAGACTGCAAGAACTTAGACAAAGATGAAATACATTGACATTCAGGTCATCATTGATCATTATGCTCGTATGGCCATAGAAAGCGGTTCTGTCGATCATGCTAGGTATATGGTCAGAGAGATGGAAAATCACCCCACAGGCCTGTTTAAAGGGCTTGGTAAGGCCGTTGCTGAACGTATTAAGGAAATCAATGAGAGCAGCCAAAGTGGATCGTAACCATGTAGAAATCGTCAAAGCATTGAGAGACTATGGTGCTTTTGTTGTTTCATTGGCTAGTGTTGGTAAAGGTGTACCTGATTTGCTGATTGGGTACAAACGCCATACCATCTTGATGGAAGTTAAGTTTGGCAATAACAAACTGACTGAAGACCAGATCGTGTTCCACGGAAAATGGACAGGGGGCGTTTTGTCTGTGGTTAGTGATGTTGAATCGGCTCTTAGAGTATTAAAACTGATAGAAAACTTATGATTCCAGAAGAACACGCTAACTTTATAGCCCAAAACGCACACCGGTATGCGTCTGCTAAATCGGACAGAATAGGTAAAGAATTGGGTATAAAGTCTGCTAAAGCCATCCTAATGAAACAAGCTGCACTTGATGGTTTTACTCAAATAGCAGCTCAAGAACGTGAAGCAATGGCAGATCAGGAATATATTGATCTTATAAAGGCGTTGCAAGCGTCTATAAAGGCCGAGGAAACGCTTAAATATGAAATAGAAGCCAGTAAGTTACTTATTGATATTTGGCGCACCAGAGAGGCTTCTGAGCGCCTTGCTATACGTTCCCATGAATAGTAAGTTAACTAAGCGAGAACGCGAGTATCTAGGTAAAGTAAAAGAATTGCCTTGCTCGGTCTGTGATGCTAGTGGGCCTTCAGACGCACACCATGTAAAGCAAGGCTTAACATACACCTGTATCGCACTATGTAAAGACTGTCACCAAGGCCCTGTAATGGGTTGGCATGGTCAAAAAAGAATGTGGGCTATCCAGAAGATGCAAGAACTGGATGCCCTAAACGTCACAATAGAACGCTTACTTTCTCATGCTAGGTAGGGGCGCTTGGGATTGTCCGTGAGCTGTGGCGCTAGGTGAGTGCATAGGATGAGCGTGAGTCATATCAGTCTTCTCATGCGCTTTTAGCTCTTTCTCCAAAGCCATAACTTTTTCACGTTCCTTTTTATGCTCACGAACGATCTCGTAAACTTTGGGGTCAGTTACTTTGGCTTTTTCTCTTGTAATTGTCATCTTCATATTAATCCTTACACTTTTATTACTTGTCCACGAAACTCTATGTGGTCTTTATCAAACACTTTTACCACTTCAGGCCATAATAATACACCTTTATGGAATGTAAGAATAGCAAAACCTGACCGCCAATTGGTCGGTGAGTGCTCAAGGTAATTCTCAAACTGTGGGCCAGTAGGCTCGGCTAGAGTTCCTGTGTCAACTCCGTACCTAGTCCCTGTGTAATCATCGTAGGGGGTCACTTTAAGGCTATGTAAGTGTCCTGTGACCATACTAACGCCAGACGTAACTGTATTATTGTGGGTAGCGTGGATGCCACCTTTGTATCGGTGTTTGACAATTACGCTCTCATTTAACCAAACTGACCAACAGGGATGCCAAGCAGGGAAGTGGTCTTTTAGGCTAAAACCCTTGATATGCTCGTATTGGGGGGCATTGGCTGCCAATCTATTCTCAAACCGAGCATCGTGGTTGCCCATTGGCCACATTAACTTAACATTTTTGTTAACTTCTTTGGCTTCTTCTTCTATCTCAGCCAACGCCATATCACAGGCTTTTAGTTCTTCAATGAGACTAGGGGTCTTATCCCAACCAATCCTAGGAAATCGGCTTATGCTTGCCCCGTCAAATGCGTCACCATTATTGATCACCGCCTTGAGATTTTCAATGTTTTTGATTGCCCAAATTAAACCATCGTAAGCTGTTGTTCTAATACCAGGCCAAAAGTGAGCGTCTGAAAACACTATTACAGACCCATTTAAGATACCTAAATCAAGCCTAGGGGGCTTTGGATCAATCCTTTCCTTAACGGCTATTGTCTCTAATTGAACGCCGTATCGACCTTCTAAAGCGTTTCTACGGGCTATGATTCCCCTTGCTGACATTCCTGTTTCTTGTGACATTAGAGTGGGACTTTTGTACAACCCAAAAAGCATTAAAAACTCTTCGTCAGATAAATAGCTCATAGCTTCTTTCTCCAATATAGCGAGTGTCTACCCGCCCAAGGTTGAGAGGGATTAAACAAACGATATTGCAAGGCAATTAGGGAATTAGAAGATGGGGGATTGTCTGTGGTATCAGTAATTAGCCAGTTGAAGCCTACTCGCCTGGCCATTTTCTCTCTTGCTCGTATAAGACGCTTTTGCAGTCCTCGACCACGAAACTCTCGTACAACACCACTACGACACAAATAACCGCAATCAGTCCAGCGGCTAGAGCAAACCAACCCAGCAAATCCACAAGGTCTATTATTTTCATAGGCTACCCACCACCATCCTTCTCGACAGTTGTATAAAGTATCGTAGGGTAAGGTTTCCTTTTGCAACCTATTTACAAGTTCAAAATTCTCTTGAACACTTGTGTCTATGAGTTTGATTTGCATAGGTTTATTGTCGTTATCAATTATGACATTAATTCGACAAAAAAAAGGGGGAATAATCCCCCTAAACTTCTTTGCAACTGCGCTTTAACTATACTTCCTAGTTCCATTTTTGTCGATAATTAAAGCCATTTTTCTGGGTTTATCGTATGGATTATTTGGAATTGATACATGAGTCCACCTATCAAACTCCCTAATCACTTGGTCGTACTCTAGGTTGGAAGCCATGATTTTCTTGACTACCTGATCAGGAGTGAGATTTGGTACACGCAAATCAGCAGCACAACCAACACGATGCTGAGAAGTATCTTTACTTCCCACAGCGTCATTAACCTGTTTAGACCGAAAAGCCGAGTTAACCATAATTGGCACGCCGCCAAGTAAGTCCTTAACTTGCTCAAGAAACTCTGCCAATCGCATGAGATTAGCCTTTTCAACTTCATTAGGCGTATTGTCAAATTCACGATGATCGGTGTGAGTCAGTTCTTCTAGGGTGAAATGGTTAGTAAGTTGTGTCATTTTGCTATCGGTGTTGAGTTGTGAATCATTGAATCTTTGGCTTGGCTAGAAGCTGAAGAACCGAAATAGAAACTTATAACTCCTGTCCACGCTGTCCCAAGTGAACCTAAGAGTATCATTAATGCTTCACTAGACTGGACTTTGCCTGACATCATGCCAGTCATAATTCCAAAGAATCCGATTGTGATACCAATAGCTAAGATGGGGGGAATCATAGACTTGACAGTCATTTGCATATCCCTAGCCGACTTTCTGTCTTGTGTGGCTAAAGATTCAAAGTCTAGACCCATTTCTTGAGCTTTGGCTTTTAATGCCAACTCAGCCTGTTGTAGCCCAGCGATTTGATCTGCGGTCAATTTGTTTGAATTAATTGCCGTAGTTACTTCCTCAGATGAAATACCTAGGGTTTTTCCAATCAATTCAGTAGCCATACCTGCTAGTGGCCCACCCAAAGCAGTAGCAATCGTAGGTGCAATTTGTCCTAACCAACTCATAATATCCCCTTACTTTTTTGATAGTCTAAGTGAATGCCATACATGAGTAGGGCAAATATAAATAACCATGTAAACAAACCTGTTGCCAACGCCAACCGAACTTGCCACTTGTCAATAAACTGCCTACGTTTGAGAGCAGCGAGTTCCAAGGCTTTTTTTGTTCACGCTCGACTTTTTCTCGCTCTTTTTTAACTATCTCACGCATTTCTGTGAATTTTTGCCATAGACCAGGCATTCCAACCTGATATATGATCATTTCTCGTAATTCCGTCTCCATTTGCTCGATCTGCTGTTGGCGCAGAATCCTATTCATGGCTTCTTCATTAATGGATACATTCTTAAGTGGCTGAAGTTTTGCCTGTTTTTCAGCTTCTTTAAACGATTCCTGATGCGTAAAAAAGTTACCTAAATGTAAACCAACGTCATTTAATATTTCACCAACGTCTTTGCCGTCTTGTTTAAAGTTTTGGTAAAGTTCTACACACTCTTTAATACCAGCGTGAGCAGCCTTACAAGCAGCAAAGATGGTAACCGGATCAATCATTTCAAGAACTTCTCACCCAAGAAATGAAACATAGCCCCTAGAAGACTTGCAAATGCCATCCCCATCCATAGGCCACCCTTGGACTGGTTAGCAAGCTCTAAGAGCTTTTTAACGTCACTACGCATATTAGCCACTTCATTTTCTAAAAATTCAACTTTAGAAATGATTTGTCCATATTGGATTGGGTCAATGTCCATTACAAACCTCGTAAAAATGCTATGGAGAACGTAGTATCAGCGACTGTGCTAGGCGTAGTGCTGAGTGACCCACCTGAAGATTGTGCTACCACCCCTTGAATGTAATCAGTTGATCCATTACATTTTACGATAGTTGAACAAACTGGGGTAGAACCAAGGGCGCTTGATGCTGCCACGTTGTAATCAACCAAAGTGCTACCATTTTGCAATACACCGCAACCCACTTGGTAACCAGCGCTAGTGCTAGAAATAGTACAACTGACGTTGACTTGATAGTAACCAGGCACATTAGGAACAAAAGCATAATTACTTTGTAACCAAATGCTATTGGTGTCGTAATTTACAGTTTCATATTGAATTACAGTCACAGTAGCCGATGCAATACTCTGAGCCGTGATTTGATGAACAAAAGCCACGGGAGGGCTAGAAACCCCTGTACCACCATTTGTACGCCCTAATACACCCGAAAACGATACATTAGGGGTGCTTCCAGAAGATACGCTAATAGGTGATGTACCTGTTACCGCCGTCACCGCAGTCGATGGGCCATAGTAACTAGACGAACCAAACACATTGTCATATGTGCCGATTAGGTTAGATGCGCTGTCGGTCAACACAAATTTATAACCATAGGCGTTATTTAACCAAATCTCATAAGGGGGTCGGCCATCAGTCCCTAGAATGATTGGGTTTGTATTAGGAACTGAACCAGCAGAATCTGTATAACTAGCTAGTGGGGTGCTAGACCCAGCCAAATAGGTATACAAGAACCCACCATTTAAGGGAAGTCCTGTGCTGTTTGTTTGGGCTACTGCGTTAAAAATGGGGGAGAGATTGACGCTCATTTGTTTAAGTCCTTAATTTTTGTACCAAGTTTAGCGTTGGCTTTCATTTCATTCCTTAAATTTTCAGCTTCTTTGGCAAGAGCTTTACTCTCTAAAGATTGTGCAACTTTAGCACCTGCTTTTCCTGTTAAGTAGCCACCAACACCAGCACCTAATGGCCCAGCAATTGCACCACCGGCTGCTGCTCCAGCACCTGTGGCCGCTTTTTCTATGTGACCCTCAATCAAACCTAGCCTTCTAGCTTGCAAAGCAGCACCTTCATAATGATGAACGCCTGGCATGATGTGACCCGCATAGTTCAATGTATGGAAGTCTTGTTGGGCTTCTGGGCTAAAGCCATGTTTGATCTTTTCTGCTCTTGCATTCAATACTTTGTTTGCAGAGTTTTGATTCCAAACACCAACCTTATTAGCGCCTTGCTCGTATACTTCTCTAGCAATATTGCCTAGCATTTCATTTTTAGCAGAAATCGCAGCAGTCTTTAACTCTTCTGGAATATCAAGTTCAAAATCTTTACCTCTGATTTTGCCTTTAGATATTAATTCCAATGTGTCGTGTATGTGTTTCCATTCATCTACAGGCATTTGGTTGAGTTTGTCAGGTATCTTTTCGTATGGTGTGCCAGTTTGCACTCCATTAGGATCAACCTCACCAAACATGGATTTGATACCTTTAGAGCCAAAAAGTACCTTTTCTGCTTGGTGTACTTTACGACCACGCTCATAAAGACCAGGCCCACCCGCTTTGGCAATATCAGCGTCAATAGCATTGATAACTTGGCCTATTCCATAACTGTTGGCTGGAGACCATTGAGCATTCAAAGACTGCCTAATCTTTTCCAAACCTGCCAAACTGTTAGGTGTTGTGTCTTGTAAGCCTTCAGTCTTATGTAAATCCAATAGTTCTTTAACGCCATTGGTAAACTCAGGAATGCCTTTAATTTTTAATTCGGCTTTGAATTGAGGTGAGTTTATTAAGTTTTCTACAGTTTGTGAACCAATCGGATTGTCACCAACTTGTTTTTTAGCTTCCTCGTATATTTTGTTTTTCTCTGCTTTAAAGAAACCTTTAAGACCTTCGTCTCCAATTAAAGCATCGGCTATACGCTGGCCACGCTCATAAGGGCTTGTCAATGTTTGACTTGCACCTGTGTCATTGACTAGTTTTTGAGAAAAATCAGATAAAGCATTTTGTTCATTAGCAATTTGTTCCTTAAGCAATTCACCCTTGGGTGTTGGATTTGCTTTTTTGGCTTCTGTGTATTCGTTTCTTAAAGTATCTTCATTTCCAGTAAGAACGCCAGTACGAACTAGATTGTTTTCACCTAAGACTTTGTTTGCAATTTGTGACCTAGTCTTTTGTTCAGATACAGGCACATCGGCAGCTATCTTAGACAATTTGACAATAGGATATTGCCCTCTAGACTTTTCTTCCCCTGTCAAACTTGAGTAAGGGTTCATATCGGACTTGGCAGCACCAACGCCAGCCAAATCACTAACTTCTGCCCCATGCAAATCTTGCATTATTGCTTGAGGTGTTTTGCCACCAGCAAATTTGCTTTTTAAAGCATCACTAACCATCTTGGCTTCAGAGCCTATTGCTTTACCGCCTATTCCTAATGCTTTGCCAGCAGGAATAGTTAACGTACCCAACATATTTTGTACGTCTTCAACAGGCAAGCGACCGCCAGTTAATTCACTAATCTTTTCAGCACCTAAATTAGCATACTTGCCAACAAAATCCATTAATGATCTTGATGTTTCTTGTTTGTATTCTGGTGTTTCTGTAACACCAAATGCTTTGCCAAATGGTTGGTCAATAGCGCTAGATACTGCTCCACCAATTTCTTGAGCACGTTGAGGTGTTGTAAAGGGTCTAGCAGCAGCTTGGACTACTTGACCAGCAATAGGCAATACACCTCCAACAGTAACGTCACCTAAAGACGCTAAACCTCGACCAACTCCTTTAAAGTAATCAGTAATGGTTTTATCGTGTTGCGCTTGGGGTTTGGCAGTAATTGTTGTTGATGGCTTTACTGCTTCTAAAACAGCCCTATTGATATCTTCAGAATTTAAATCTGAAGTATTTGTTTGCACAGACTCTAACTTAGGCGCTTTTACACCTAAAGTTTGTGAGACTGCGTTGTTAATCGCTTCTGGTGAAAACTCGTCATCCATCATTGACCTTTGATTAGATTATTGATAAAACCAGTTTTTGCCAATAATTTCTTGTACTTTTCTGAATCAACACCACCCAAGTCTTTGACAATCTTTTTAATTTCTTCTTGGTCTTTGTTTTTCACAGCATCCATTAATTTTAATGCTTCAACATCAGCAACTTGTGACCATTTGTTTCTAAAATCTTTTGCTGCCAATGGGTTATTGCCTTGCGCTTGAACCGCATTATTGACACCACGATTAAACAAATCAATACCAGTAGACAATGCCCTGTTTGTTTTGGCTGTGTTTTTAATAGCTTCTGGTGTCCAATCAGTCTTACCAACTACTTCATTAGCCAAACCTCTTGCTGAATCAGTACCCAAGCCAGCAGACTGAGCCAAATTAGCAGTCTCTAAAGACATGAAATGGCCTAATTGTTGTAAGTTTGTAGCGTTTCCACCGCCAATACCCAAACCATTTAGTACCGCATAACCACCTGTCAAATTACCAAGATTAGCAGCACCTCGGCCAGTTATTGCTTCATCGGCGAGTTTAATAATTTGATTGTTATTGAATTGTGTTTCAGCGACTTTGCTTGCTCTTTGATTTGAATCAAGTTGAATAGCCCTAGCCGCTGCCAATGTATCTTTATTTTCAAATGCTGGAATGGCTTGAGGTGCGTTTGGATTACCCATGCCCACATTACCAGACAAACCTTGCAACATACCTGGAGGCAACGGGCCAGAGCTAGAACCAGCTAAATTGCTAGGTGCTCCCAATGTTCCTTGTGGTGTCAATGGTGCTTGGATTATGTTGCCAGTAATAGGATCAGTAAATGTTTGTGTCCTAGAACTCATGGGGTTAGTTTGAGGAGTGCCCATAACCTCATATTGACCAGTAACAGGATTAACTGCCGTAGTCTGACCTGCAGCATTAACGCCAGTTTTGGGTGTTTGCAATCCTAATTGACCAGCAGCGCCCGATCCAATTCTCACAGCATTCTGATACAAAGCAGGTAATTGCTCTGGGTTTGAATCTATTTTTTGTGTAATGTGTCCAAAGCTCTCCATAGCCTCAGCACCATCTAAGCCACCTTTGACTGCTGTTTGAAAATCTTCATAATTCAATTGATGAAGACGTTTCTTGGCTTTTGAAGCAATTTCTGGGTCTTGTGATTTTGCCAATTCAGACAATTTAATTACTTCAGGATCAGTTGCTCTAGCACCAGATATTTCCAAAACCCTTTTTAGTTTTTCTCCTGACAATTTTAATTGCGCTGATTTCGTACCTGTTTGTGCTGTTTCAGCTTCTGATGTTGCTTTAGAAATTGATGGGCTTAAAACACCTTCTGCTAATGAAGTCTTGGCTTGTTGCTCTCTTAGTGATAAAGGCATTGTTTTTTGCAATTGCTCCAACTCAAGTTGAGCCTTTTGTGCTTGCAAAGGGTTTAATTGACCGGCCTGTTGGTATGCTTGCACACCCCTAGCCATGTTAACCATGTCAGCAAGGGACATACCCTCTTTGGGAGGTTGTATCTTAGATGCTACGTCAGAAAAGTTGAAGTCTGCCATGTTTACACCTGAGTTGAGGTTGCGCTTTGGGGTACAACTTGACCATAACCGGGCTGTTGACTATTAGTATAAGTATTGGGGTTTAACAATGTAGCCAAGTAATTAAGTTGACTAGGCGCTGTTAAGTTTGATGTTGCCCCTGTTATACCTTGACCAATTGCGTTGGCAGCGCCTACAGTACCTGCTGCCTGTGCGTTAGCAGCGCCTACACCCAACTGGGCTATGTTAGTGGCGTTGCCTGTAGCAAGGTTAGACAACCCTGTAACAGCGTTTTGACCAATCCCTGCTATGCCAGCAAGTCGGTTATAAATGTTGGTTTGTTGTGTTTGACCTTGGTTAAACGCTTGTCCTTGTTGCGTCATGTAATTGTTCAAAGCATTTTGATATGCGCCTTGTGCAGTATTTTGCGTGTAGTCTTCTAGACCTTTTAACGCATTACCACCAATCAAACCGCCAGTCGCATTGTTAGCCAAATTGGTCGCTGCCTGACCTTGTTGCAATTGGAACTGGTAATTAGGTGCTAAATTAGCGTTCAGGTCTTGAGCCGTGAATGGCTGATAAGTGGCCTGTGGTGTTGTTAAATATTGATTCTGAGCATTCAATCCAGCCAAGCCTTGTGCCCCAGTTTGCTGATAAGGAGCATAATTGGGCGCTAGGTTTTGATAATTGGTTTGTAATTGCTGTTGAGCATTAGAAGCCGCTTGTGCTTGCGTATTGGCAGCAGACTTTGATGCCTGAGAGCCAATTAAGGCACTTCCGATTGTTGCTGCTGCTAGATATGCAAATGGCATAATTAACTCCTATAAATCAAAAAATCATCGACATTTTCAGTTTCATCTGTCGCATGAATACAAAACCATACAGAATCTTCTAATGCTTCTATTGAATGATTTTTTTCTGCTTCAATAGTAATACAAAATGGCGCAGTTACTTCTTTATTATAGTCTTCTGTAGTAATTTTGACCCTACCTTTTGCCAGAATTGACAGGTGTGAATAGTGGTGTTTGTGCATCCCAGCGACAAATCCTTTGGGGATAATCATTTGCTTAGAGTACAACCCATCGGCAAATGTGTGGCCGACTTCTGGATTGATCTCAAAAACACCTTCTAATTCTTTGTTGTAATTCATAGGTTGTAATAAGGTACTTTGTACTGTTTACCATTGACTGTGACTTGCATATAACCGACTGGGCTAGATGGAAGCGCTGGGGTTGTTATAGTCGAGCTAAAGTTCACCATATTCAAAAAGAACTGCTGCCAAGGGCGTGTAGGTCTTTTAGAACTAGCATCTAAGAATTCAGCCTGTGGGTAAGGGTTGGTCTGGGGTGAACCATAGGTGTTAGCCATTAGTTCTCCCCTTGGGTCGCTTTAAGGTTAGCCGACACAATCGTTGCGTTGACTGGATCAGTTACCACCACCTCAAAAATCTTATCCCTAGACCATCCCAAACGTCTCCAAATGGCACGATTCTTGTATTTGCCAATTTTACCAATGCTGACCCAATGCTCCTTAGACCATGTTGAGCCACCATCGTTAGACCACCTGAGCATTGCTTTAGGATCAACGCCTTGTGAGCCTTCAAAAGCAGGGCTAGGAATGTTGTACTTTGGAAACTGAAGTGTTAACGCATTGAGCAAAGCCGTAGCAGTTTGTGCGCTAGTCACATTGTGATTGGCTGTGTACTGCGTAGGATACCCACCAGAGCCGTTTGTTGGCGTTCCTAGCGTGACTTGCGTAGTCGTAACCCGATTGGTCAAAGCAGTCGTTAAATTGGCTGCAAAGGGCTGAATTGACGTTGGGGGCGCTAGTGTGTCGTTGGTGTTGTACCAAATGTAGAAATGACATTTATTCGTGTAAAAGGTAGGAATAGATTCCCAACTTGTTAGCGAATAATATGGACTTGCAGCCAATGGCGTTGAGTTAGCCGTGTAAGTGTTGATCAGTCCAACTCCGAATGATCCAATAGGATTCGTAGCGTCACCAGCACCGACTGTCACCAAGTTCATTGGGCCATAAAGATTCATGCAAGCAGTTGGCCATGTTCCATTGGATTGAGCTTGGGCTATTGTGCCTTGTAGAGCCAAATAACCGCCTGCGCTGTTACCTGCCACCATCAAACCAAACTGAGCCACTTGTTGTTGTAGGCTAGTCCACAATGCGTTTTGGCTAGGCGCTGCTGAAGATGCGCCAGGGTTTAACAAGAAGTTAATCACTTGTGCAATGTCGTTAACGTCATTCGGATAGTCACCTGATGGCGTTAGTCTGTAATTAGCAGAAATAACAACGTAATTGGCCAAAACTATCGGATTGTAGATAGCTGTGTCGCTCGCTTTGTCACCGCCCGACCATCCACCGCCATGAATCCATAGGACTACACCATTGGGCATTTGGCCATTCTTGTTGACCACATCCCATGAAGCAGGACTAATAATGTCTACTTTTTGGAGTGAATCAGTCCCATAGGGGATATCTGATATTGTTGCGCCTAGAGCTGGAGCACCTAAAGAAACTCCTGAAAAAGAATATGGAGAACTGGAGACCAGAGTAGTGCCTTGACCTGTTTGAGTATTTCCACTTATTGCATATCCTGAAATGGCAATACCTGCTATACCTGAAGAGGTATAACTAGCATTGGGGGTTGATAATCCCACGCCTGGCTGAAACTGAATCTGCAATTCTTCAAAATATTGACGTTGCAAATCAGAAACTAGGTGTGGTGCTCTTCTTAATCTTCTAATTTCTTGGCCGTTTTCTGTGTAATTACTAGGGTCTAATAAATAGATATTTCCATTCTGATAGTCCCCAACGTACACAAATCCATTAAATACCGCAGAACAATTACCTCGATGACGATGGTAGACATTGTTATTGTCGACCGATAGCATTTTGTGCCACATTCCTGTCGTGTTATCCCACACCCAAGTTAAATCTAAACTAGGGAATGTAATAACATAACACTCGTGACCTTCTAGCTGATAAGTCCAAGCAATTGCGTCTGAGATATTTTGGTTAACCAAAGTTTGCTCAACTGCGTGGGTAGATATCCTAGTTGGCACATAGCCGTTCATCATGACGATTTGGCCTTGACCACGCTGATTTCTAGATAGGTAAGCAAATGAGTTACCAACCCTAGAGACCGAGAATTTGGCAATAATGCCGTGTTGAGTTGATGTGCCAGGTATTCTTTGGAATGGGAAAGGGAATGAACCCACATCCACCCAAACCTCGCTAGACACCTCACCGAGTAGGTAAATCTCACGATGGTCAACAATCAAAGACACCAAATTATCAGGTGCGCCATCTTTACTAGAGAATTGTAAAGGTGCAGATAACGGGCTTAAAAGGTTACTAGAGCCAAATTGTTGCGTGTTAGGCCTGTTGTAAACAAATATGTTGTCTACGATGTCCACCACATCAGCGCCAGTAAATGCGCCATCTGTGCTTGGCAATACTGAAAACGCATAAGCCGTCATGGTTGACGAATTACCCAAAGGAGAAATGTTGGCTAAAGCTGATGCCCCACCCGTACCGCTGAAACTCAACGCTGGGTTAGAAGTGTAAAAAGAGCCACCATTGGCTATTGAATAATCGTTATTTAAGCCAAAAGTGAGCGTAATGGTAGCGTTTTTACCTGTTCCACCGCTAAATGACGCTGCACCCGTTGGAGCTTGTGTGTACGTTCCAACATTAACAATTGAAACACCAATAATGACACCGCTAGATACTGTTGTCACTTTGAGTTGGCAAGCAGTCGTATATGTGCCACCAAAAGCCGTAATGATGTCACCGACTGTGTAACCCGTGCCACCTGATGTGATGCTTGTGCTCACAATCCCAATAGAGTTCCATGTCACCGATGCTATCGTGCCACCATAGCCAGGGTTAGCGACTGTAACTGTAGGGGGTGTTGTATAACCTGATCCAGCGCTTAATAGGTTAATTGCTGTCACGCTACCATTAGAAACATAATTATTAATGGAATACAAACCCAAACCATTAGCAGAAGTAGGTACTGATGTAATGATCGTGTTGGGGGGTATATTTGTGCCTGTGACGGCTTGACCAACCACCAAAGGCCCTGAAATGATGCCTGTGACGTTGATCTGATACCCTGAGACGTTACCAATAAACGATGTGGTAATAAAGGTGCTGATATAAATACTATATCTATTTACCCCGTCTGTGATCATTACATACAGGCCATTGTCAGCAATACCGACTCGACCTGTTGTGGTTGTTAGGCTACCTAGACTGAACGTGTTACCAGAAGTGTCAATTGCGTACACGTTAGCGCCACATATCGCTATCAGGTACTTACCACCAGATATGGTGCGTAGTCCTCGAATCTCAGCGTTGCCTAAATTGGTGAATAAGGTAAGACCAGGTGTAGGGTAGAGAGCAACAACACCTCTTTGGCCTGGTTGCTTAAGTGGGTCAACTTCAGGCCGAAAGTTAATACACTCCTGATCATCTTGGTAGATTGATGGAGAAGTGTACGATGGGCCAACAAACCCAAAGTCCATTATAGGCCTGCCTTTGCAATGAGTTCTTGTACTGCTTGGATCAAATATACCATGACAAAACTATTATCAACAGTCTGATAAACAGGTTTGCCGTTTTCATCTACCGCTGTTGCACTACCATTGACCGCTGTGGGAACTACCGCTTGGAGTTCGTCAGCAATAAAGCCAACGTCTGCTTCATTGCTAGAAATCCACTTAAATGAGCGTGGTGTCAAAGCCTTGATCTTAGAAATACCTACGCCAGACGATAGTGTTTCAATGTCAGTTTTTAGCCTACGATCTGAAGTTGTTCCATAGGTTGTAGTTGAACCATTTGTGCTAATTGCACCTACTGGAGTAATTGAACTAGGTGATCCATAACCAAAGAAAATAAGGTTACTGCTTGTACTAGCCACCACCGCAGCGATAGCGTTACTTGAAGAACTGCTTACATACGCACCAAAAGCATTACTTGAAGACGCCGTGGATTGTGTGTACAACTCTACAGTATTGGCAAATGTACTAGCCGAACCAAAGTAAGATGCGCCTGTAATCGCCAAGCCGCCTGAATAACTGTTACCGACCGCACAAACCGATGCTAGGCTAGGTACAGTTCCTGTAGGCGTTGTCCATTGCCCATTGTTGTTCAAGAAAGTCGATGTATTGCCAGCAGGAGCAGAAATACCATAACCATTCCAATTAAACGTGCTAGACAAGTACAAATTAGACCAAGCATAACCTGATGCCCCAAGGGTCAGAGCATTGTTACTAGCAGGAATAAATGAAGAGTTGTACAAGTAAACTTGAGTCGTATTGTTTCCAATACCGATAGTGCTTGCTGACGCTCCGATTCCATAAGTAGTACCAGCAGGGCCACTAGATGAAACCCCAACACCCACACCACCGAATGTAGAGTTAGTCGTAGTTGTGATACCGCCTGAATAAGTGCTACCAGCAGTCGCTACTTGTTGCAAAGTAGGTGTCGCTGCCGTCACAGTAGCCCAAGTACCATCACCCCTTAAATAGGTGCTAGAAGACGCTGTGCCAGTTCCTAGGTTAGCTGTGGGCACTTGGCCTGACCAACTAACAGAAAGCGTGCCATTAGACGTTAAAGGGCTACCAGAGACTGAGAATCCTGTTGGCATTGATAGACCAACTGAGGTCAAACCAGTACCTGAACCGCTTGGTACAACCCATGAGCCTTGGTTGTTCAAGAACTTAGTAGCATCGCCTGTAGATGTATTAGGTGCTGTTATTGTCGCATTGTTCCAATAAAACGTACCAGCTACACCCAAAGATGACCACAATGAAGCAGGAGCACCCAAAGCAATACCGCTATTACTTGATGATCCATTGGAGTAAGGTAAGAAAGCAGCGCCTGATAAAAGAACTGTGTAAGGTGTGCTTCCACCAAAGTTGCTTTGGATACCGACATAATTACCAGTTGAAGTAATACCATATACAGTAGTACCTGATGGAGCATTTAGCTGGTTACCAATACCTACACCACCAAATGATGCGTTACCAGTTAAGGTGTTAGACCAAATGCCATCACCACGCACAAAGGATGCGTTATTAGGTGTTCCACTAGCTAGATTAGCCACAGGAATTTGACCTGACCAAGTAAGTGCCAAAGTTCCACTTGTCGTAATGGGTGAGCCTGAGACTGCTAAACCTGTTGGGACACTAAGAGCAACTGAAGTAACTGTGCCACTTCCACCACCACCGCCTGATGGGGTTGCCCAAGTACCATCGTTTCTTAGAAATGTGGTTGTTGAACCTGTGGGAGCTGCAATAGAGTATCCACCCCACACCGCTGTTGTGAAAGTGATCGAGTTATTAGGAAAAATGCCGGAATAAACAGTCGAATTAACATCATTAAGCCACGATGACCTGATAACTGTTGTGCCGTCAATAAATGTAGTAGATGCCATTAAATGAAGCCCCCATGTAAGATAAACCCAGCATCCCTAGTCTTAGTGGATGTGAGTACATTGTCATAACGTGCCAACTGGACAGGTCGCATATTCGTACGCTTAATCGTACTCTTACCTTGGGCAGCGTAACTCTGAATCATGCCGATTTGGACCGGACTAGCCTTACCATACATAGGCATTAGTCTTTCGGCTAAACACCATCTTAAAGCCATGTTATAGCCTTCTGGAAGTGCCATAACGTCATACATGGATGTGTTTCTAGTGAAAATGTTGTCCGCAAACAAATGGACTTCACCTTGCGCTGGGTTAGGCCATAAAAAGATATTGCCCAATATTTCTGTGGGTTGATAGTAAACCGCTTTAGGCCAAGGGCCGTTAAGAGTTTTCAAACCGATCATTTCGTACTCTTCAACATTGAGCACAGAAACAGGGTAATCTAGTCCACCGCCTGTAATAGCAACCCCATTTGAGGTCGTATTAACACGCACAAAAGCACTATTTAACATAAGTGGGCGCTTATAGTAGCCCACAATCGTAGTCGATGCGACAGTTTGGCTTACATTAAGTAAGTAAGTGCCCGCTTCCAATACTTGCCCACCAGCGCCTGTGCCAAATCCTACAATGGTCGTGCCTGGCGTGATGCCAGTTCCACTCAAAACCATGTTCATTGAGACCGCACCGCTATTAATGGATGTGACTGTGAGCACATTTCCACTTATTGAACCTACAAAATTGGCCTGAATTGTGCCTGTAGGGCCAATGGAGTATTGGGTTTGACCAGGTGTTACGTTAAATACTATTTCTGTCTTGTAAAAGACCATCATAGACTCGTTAGACCATTGATCTAACATATCTTGCAGCATATCAAAAGCGTCTTGTGCTGCTTCTGGCGTGGGTATTTCGCCAGCTTCTAATGCGCCTATGTCTTTTAACGCTCTGCTAATGATGTCTATGGGTTGTGTCATCTTTATCCACCGAAAGGTTTAAAAGTGTTGAAAACCCAAGGCAAAGCAGTTTTATCCTTTTGCACTAGCTGTTTTTCTAGGTTAGATTGTATGATATTTACACCATCTTGGGTAGTTTCTGCAATTATCCAATCAATAATATTTTGTTCTTTTACCTCTTTTAAAGGTGTTTTGAGGACTGGATTTGCAAATTGATGTGTTCCTTGTTGCTCAACTGTGTTTGTGCCATCAGTTAAAGAAACAAAAAACTCAGCATGGGTAATCAAATCCCCATCAGTTTCTATTGATAGTATTTTAAAATTCATGCAACCAAATCCCATGCTTTAGTGGATTCGTTCCATGTATAACGCTTAGGTGCGTCTGGTGTTCCTACATCAGTTGGATAAGGAATTGGTGAATCCCATAAGCAAGTTGACTCATTCAAGACCCAAGATGCGTATGGCTTGGGAGGAATGAAAGCATCTCTGCCAGCGTCATAGGTGTATCCAAGGCCAGCGTAATTCTTACGAAAAGGCGTGCCACCCAATGTGTGAACACCGCCATGCGTGTTGTAACTGGTTTGTTTCCAGTTGCCACCAATCAATCGTTGGCAAAATGCAATACCAATGGATTCCATGTGATTGCCTTGAGCATCAGCCGTGTCAGCGTCTGCCACCACAATCACTTGGGTAACAATGTTGTTTGAATCAATTCCTGCAAAATGTGCCATCATCTTCCCCCTAATTCTTTAATCTGTTCGTCAGTCCAAATGGTATTGATTGAGTCTTCAAAAGCCTTTATCTTTTCCATTGTTGCATCTATTTCTTCCCATGTTGGACATGGTCTTGGATCATCCCAAATGGTAATGTCACGATTGCTAATCTGCCAAGTAGCATTTGGTCTAAGTAATTGCATGGCAGAATCAATGCCATAGAGTTGATAAATTTTTACCATGACAAAATCACAATTCCTGATCCACCATTACCGCCCGCATATTGTGAAGAATCGTTAGTCGATGCTCCACCACCACCACCACCAGTATTAGCAGTTCCAGCATTTCCATTTCCACCATTTGTAGTGCCAGCATTACCACCACCACCAGAACCGCCCGATCCAACAGTTCCACCATCATAAGTGCCTCCACCTCCTCCTCCAGCATAGGTTACGCTAGAGCCAGAATATGAATTGGCTGTGCCACTTCCACCATTGCCACCAACTGAACCAGCTCCATTTCCACCTATAGCATTTGCACCACCACCACCACCAGCGCCATAATTAGATCCACCTGTGGATCCATTTCCACCAGAATTTCCTTGTCCAGATGTACCTGAAGCTCCAGTTGTACTAGTTACGCCTGTTCCTCCACCGCCAGAGCCACCCGAAACTGAAGCATAATAAGTAGAATTATCAGCTCCACCACCATAACCACCACCAACTGCTCCAGTTGATCCATTGACTAATGATCCAAATTTTGAGTTTGTTCCTGATGTTCCAACATACGCTGTTACACCAGTTCCACCAGCACCAATAGTAATTGTATAAGTATTACCAGAAGTAACACTTAATCCTGTGCCAGTAAGGAATCCACCAGCACCACCGCCACCGCCTGTTCCTCTAGAAACCCCTACTCCACCACCTGCACCTCCACCACCCACTACCAAATAATTAACACTTGATACGCCTGTAGGTGCAGTCCATGAACCTGAACCAGTAAAAATAGCAGTTCTTGTTGTGCTTGGTACTTGATAAGAAATGATAACTACGCCAGAACCACCAGTAGTGCCGTTGTAACCAGCACCACCGCCACCTCCTGCACCGCCCCCAGTATTGGCTGAACCTGCAACTGCAAGAGGAGAACCACCTTGACCACCATTACCACCACCACCTGTTCCACCAGTTCCATAAGGTTGTGCTGTGTATCCTCCTCCACCACCACCCCCAGCATAATATACAGTTGTTCCTGTAATAGTAGAAGACAATCCAGCACCACCATTACCAGCTTGGCTACTTGTGCCTGCTACTCCTGCTGCATTAGCACCGCCTCCACCTCCACCACTAGCACCACCAACTGCTACACCTCCATTACCACCTGAATTTCCTTGACCACTAGTTCCAGATGCTCCTGTGCCTGTGTTGCCATTCCATCCCGCACCACCGCCACCAGAACCTCCTGATGCACCATTAGAATGACCGCCTCCACCACCACCACCTACTGCTCCAGTTGAGCCATTAACAAGTGAACCAAAGGTAGAGTTACCACCATTTCCACCAACTACTGTAATGCTAGTGTTTGTTGTCCCACCTGCACCAACAGTGATGGTGTAAGAAGTACCAGGAGTTACTGATAAATTTGTACCAGCTAAAAATCCTCCTGCACCACCGCCTCCACCTCCATCAGCACCACTACCACCACCACCAGCAACAACTAAATAGTTAATGCTAGTAACACCAGCAGGAGCAGTCCAACTGCTTGTGGAATTAAATTGCTGAATTACTGTTGAATAAGTAACTGCTTTTTTTGCCCCACTAAAGAAAAAATTAGGTGCGCCAAACATATTATGCAAACGCCTGTGCGTAAGTGCCATACCAAACAGAGTTAATACATACAAACGAAAGTATGTCTAAGCCTGTGGAAGCAGTTGTTGTGATTGTGGGTGCTGTGCCACTAGGCCACTTAACCCCAGTAAACGTAGCAGTTCTAGAACCTGTGCCATCTTGAATTAACTTTAAAATAAACGATGTGCCTGACGTTGCAGTTGGCATGGTAAACGTACAGTTACCAGTCAATGTGTAGCTAAGAACAGTTCCTGAAGACAGAGACAAAGTAACTGCTGTACTTGAATTAGTCAAAGCAGGAGCAGTCTCTAGATACGATGTGATCGTAGGATTAGTTAAAGTCTTGTTGGTAAATGTCTCAGTACCTGCCAAAGTAGCCAAAGTGCCTGTTGTAGGCAATGTTACGTTGGTGTTTGCTGTGACTGTTAACGTAGTGGTAAATGCACCTGAAGTGGTAAATGAACCACCCAAAGTGATGGTATTTGAACCATTATTTACCCCAGTTCCACCATAAGTAGCACCAATAACTGATCCATTCCATGTGCCAGTTGTGATAGTACCTATGGATGCTAGGCTAGACAAAGTGGTAACTGCTGTGTTAACCAATGTGCCTGACGTTGGCAAAGTAACAGAAGTGTTGCCAGTTGCTATAAATGTCTGTGTGTAAGCACCTGAATGAGTCACATTACCAGCCAAGGACAAAGTACCTGTGCCAAACGTCAAACTTGACCCTGAACCACTAAAAGCAGTTGTTGTTAGTGTTCCTGTGCTTGGGTTGTACTGTAACTTAGTAGAACTTGTGTAAATCGTTGACAAAGTGCCTGATGTTGCACTTGTAAAGTTCAGATATCGAGTGCTATTTGTACTCGTATCGTCAGTAATCGTTGTGCTTGAAGCAGTTGATGCCCATGTAGGAACACCACCTGCAAGGGTTAAAACATAGCCATTTGTGCCAGCAGAGAGCTTAGACAAGGTATTTGTAGCACTTGCATACAAAATGTCACCTGTCGCATAAGTTGTCTGCCCAGTTCCACCATAAGTAGCGCCAATCGCTACGCCATTCCAAGTTGTATTGGTGATCGAACCAGCCCAATTTAGGGTATTTGTCGACCAAGAAGCGTTAGATGGTGCTCCATAGTGGTAATCCCAAGTACCTGCAGCCACACTATTCGTTAACAAAGTTAAGGTTACAAACCCGCCACTCGGCACGGAAACAATCAATGTCCCTGAGTTGTTGTTAATAGTAATAGCACCGCTAGTTTGGTTGTTGTTGAATGTGTAAATAATCCCTGCGCTTAAAGTCGTGGCATCAGGCAATTTAAATGTCTGACCACCTGACCCTGTCACCACCCAATTAGGGGTTGAACTAGCCAATAATGTGGTCGTTGTGCCCGCTGCTGCAGTATTTGTAAACCCAGCGTAAAAGATGTTAGCAGTGGCGTTAGCGTTAGTGTCTCTTAAAACCACGCTAGAAGCGCCAGAACTAGAAGTAACACCTGTACCGCCATTAGCGACTGCAAGAGTTCCTGCTAGGGTTACAGCGCCTGTTGTGGCTGTGTTTGGGGTTAAACCTGTCGTTCCAGTACTAAAAGATGATACTGTGCTGATATTACCCCAAGATGGTATTCCACCAGAGAGTGTCAAATACTGGCCATTAGACCCAGCCGCCAAAAATGACGTTGTCCCAGACCCTGTTTGGTAAGGTAAAGAACCATTAGCACCACCTGTTAGGTTAGTAGCCGTGGTAGCTGTGGTTGCAGTAGACGCATTACCTGTCAATGCGCCCACAAATGTTGTTGTGGTTAGCGTGTTGCTAGATGGGTTAAATGTTAACCCTGTGCTGACGTTCTCTTGGGTAATTACACCGCTTGTAGCACTTGTAAACGCTAAATAGCGTGATGCGTTAGTGGTAGTGTCGGTTACGATGGTTAAACCAGACCCACCTTGCGCCCAACTGACGTTAGTTCCATCAGTTTTTAGGAAATAACCAGCATTTCCTGTTTGACTAGGCAATAGGTTAGTCAAAGCACCAGCAGAAGATGTAGCGCCTGTACCGCCTGATCCAACCGCTAAAGTACCACCAATTGTGATTGTTCCGCTAGATACGATAGGGCCACCAGAAGTGGTTAATCCTGTTGTACCGCCTGATACTTGAACGCTCGATACACCGCCCGCAGCACTCGTAAATGGCAAGCCAGCAGGCCCAATAAACGTAATGAACGATAGTGTAGTTGGGTCGTATAAAGCCTGAACAGGCAATATATTTGTGGTTTGCGTAATACTTACGTTATTTGACATATTGCTACCCAAAAAAGAGGGGGTGATTAGCCCCCTTTAGATCAAGACTGATCGGACATTGGCGTGATGTACAAGGTGCTAGACCCTGTGCCAATTGTAGTAACTGAAAATGAATTAGGAGGTACTGCCACCACCATTGGTGAACTCATACCTACCCCAAGAACAAAAGAATTGCTAGGCGTTCCACTTACAGGCAAGACCGCAGCCGGTGCGCTTGTAGGTGCAATCGTCACAGCAACAACATTGTTACTCGTATTCATAAATCCAGCATAGTTGATCTGGTCGTTATTACTAGGTGCAATGGTTACCGCAGTCGATGAAGATGTGGTAACGCTAATTGCAGTAGTAGGGCCAGCAATTCTAAATACTGAAGTATTAGACATGATTAAGCAGCGTTTGTGGGATAAACATTGCCCTCTAAACGATCAACGCCAAGTGAGTAAACACCTGATGCTGGGGTCGCAGAAGAACCTGTGCTGTTAGTGAATTGGATTGACAAAGTATTCGCAGCAGAAACCCAAGCGTTAGCAATGCCAACACCAGTTATTTGAGCACCTTGCAAGCAAATATTCACAAAGTCATTGACCATGAGGCCAGGGATTGTGAATGTTTGTGTAGCTTGTGATCCAGAAACAGCCGCTGGGGTCAATGTGGGATATATTAGGAAAGAATTGAGAATGTTACCTCTCAAAATTGTGGTTTGAAGTGACATATAAACTCCTTTGATTAATTGTATCTTAAATGCGAAAAAAGCCACCCCTTTTGAGGATGGCTTCTTCTTATTTACTCACGAATTAGGGTAAAAACGTGAGGTCATAGCCGTAAACAAATACGTCACAAGTCGCTGCAATCGTAGTACCAACATTAACATAAATGTTAGATACGTTAGAAATAGCGGTGTTTGCATTTGTTGCAGAGCTGATAGTCACATAAGAACCACCTGTGTTGCTAGTTAAAGCAGCGGTAGTCAATACTGTTGAACCTGTTGCGCCTGGTGCTGTGTACACACCAACAGTAGCTGTAGCAATAGTGGTTGTTGCACCGCTAGAGTTCAAGCCGTTAGTGATGAGTACGCTAACAGGTACAAATTTGCTGACATCTAAAACCACCATTGCTGTGTCACCAGCTTGGGATAGGTTTACTGATTGAGCACTAGCAATCAAACGCAATGCTTGGTTTGTGGCCAAGTTCTGTGGGTGATTGCTTACTGTGGTTGCTGGGCCTGGATTCGCCATAATGTTTTCTCCTTGATGTTAATTAAGCAGCGACACGGCAAGCCAACTCAGGATAGAGCGGGGCCCAGCCATACAACACATCCAAACGGGTTGGGATTGAGTCGTTATTGATGGTGTACTGACGCACAACACGCATTGACAAACCAATCTCTTTATCGCTTGCACGACCTGCAAAATGGACACCTTCAGGCAATTCCAAATCGGCTACTGCCAATGTGAACGCATTGCGGTGCATGATGATATTTTGTGGTGAAACTGTTGATGTAGAAGATACACCAATGTTGTAAGGTGTAACTGCAACGCCTGAAGCAGGAGATGCTGTCACGTTTTGGAACTGACCACCATAGATCAATGCAGGGCTAACAGTCACGCTTGTGTTTCCATTGGTTAGCGAAACTGCTGACTTAACAACAAAGTTACGCAACTTGTTAGAACCATATGCTTGACGATTTTGTGGGTTAACAGCGTACACACCAGCAAAATTGATAACGTCACCAGGATTCAAAGTTCCTGTTGCGGTAGCAGTAATGTTGATAGTGGAGCTAGAAGCCCAGCCACTAGACAAACCTTGGTTAGCACCATTCACAGTAATTGAACCAGGTGTAGAACCAGTCCAATAACCAAAAGATTGTGCAACCACGTTTTGATCGAGTTTCCAGTTCATGCCACCGCTGTCACGGCCCATCAAACCCTTGCGATACTGCTCGCCAATTGCTTCTTGGGGTACAAATAGACCCTTCAAAGAATCAACGATTGTGGCGCTTGTAAAGGGCTCAACGATACATGATCTACGGCCATCACGGGGAGCACCCTCAGAATCCAAGTAGGCTTGGCCTGTTAGGTAAGTGATCAAACCTGTAGGAGGTGTACCTGGTGTTCCAACGATGTTAGAAGTATTCAAGTTAGCCATTGACAAACCATCACGATCAATCTTGTTCGCAATAGCAGCAACAGCGGGCTTCAACACTCGGTCGCTGAACATATCGAGAGACAATGCCAAGTCTTGCGTGGTGAATTGAGTATCAACGTGGAATTGAGTGCTCAAAGTCACAGGTACGCTAGTCTCGTTGAAGTCTTCAACATTCAAAGCCGGGCCTGTTGTCCCGATGAACCTTCCGGGTCGTCTCACATTTCAAACCCTGTTACTTTCGGCATTTCAGCCTACTGACCATTGCTGGCGGGGAAACTTCTTCGAATTTCCCTCTGTGGTTTCATGCTTAGTTATAGCCACAGTTCAGACTATCGCTTACACCTTTCGATGTCCCTCTCACTTAGTCGTTCAGGCTGCTTTCGCTTGCCCCTTGTTGTCCTCTACAGGAGTTCCAAGTCAATCAGAGTGGGTTTAAACACGGCAAATATGATCCTACCGTGTTGCCAATTTTGGCACCGACAACCGCAAACTGCAGGGTTTATAAATCGTCGTAGTTTCTGTCAACTTCACTGGTGAAAGTCAACTCATTTTCCAAAACCATCAACGCTTCGTTGGTGATCTTGGATATCGTAAGCAGATTATTTGCCATGATTTAATCCTTTAAATTAGAAAAAAGTTTTTACCTAATCTTCTTAGCCAATCTTGCTTCTTTCCATTGCTGGAATGTTCCATGAAATTCTCCATTGCTATCAACAGAGTTATCGCTTGGAACGCTAGTAGCACGAATAGGACTAATCGGCTTCGGTGCGTTTGATCTAGTAACAGCCTTCACTTCTTCCTGTGGCGCTTTTTCAAGTCTTGCCTCAATCTTCCCAATCTCTCTAAGAGCACCAATCGTAGATAACCGACCTAGCTTTTCAGCCACTTCGGGATTTTCGGCTAAGTGATATAGGATTCTTGGGCCTAACTCACTCTCGAAAATCGCATCTCTCACTTGGTCGCTCACAACAACCTCGCTAGACGCTATCATGTCATCGTAATCAGGCAATTCTTTCTTAATTTCGTTTTGGCGTTTGTTCCACTCTGCCATTGTTTTGGCACGTTCTTCATTCGCCTTACGCTCAGATTCTTGCCTATCACGCTCTTTTAATGCTCTCTCAGTCGAATACTCTGCCAGAGCCTTTGCGTACTCAAACGCATCTTGGAACTGGTCAGGCTTGGGTTCTTCATCCAAATTTGGTTTGGGTGCGACCTTCGCTTCGAGTTCTTTCAACCTGTTTTCTAGTTCACTAGCTCTTTGACGCTCACGTTCCGCTTCGGCTCGTGCCATTTCACGTTGCTTAGTTATCTCAGAAAACCTTTTTTCGAGCTTATTGGGCTTCGGTTCTTCTGTTACTTTTGGCTCTTCTTGCGCTTCTGGTTCACTCTGTTGAGGTTCTGTAGGTTCTGCAGCTTCTACAGCCTCCTCTTTAGCTAAACCTAGTTTTTGTGCGTAAAATTCACCTGAATTCTCACTTGTGAGCACTTGGCTCGCTTCTTTGTCCGACATAGGTTTCCCTAAGAATTTACCCTATAAGACGTATAGGTACGTTTGTAAGGCAATGTAGCCCTAAATGGTTAATTTGTCAAGAAATTGATTGTGTGGCCTGTTGCGTATAACTATATTGTTCAGCGTTTCTAGCCTGAATTTCTTTTTCAAGCCTAGCCGTGTCCATATGGTGCAACAACAACTCCATAATTGACTCAATTTCGGTCTTGTTTTGGGTCGTTATAGCCCTTGTATTCACATCGTGAACTTTGGCTTCCAACATCGACTCAGTATTGTGTGCTTTTGCCGTCTGGCGCATGAGTTCACGCTGAGTTTCGGCTTGTTGTTTAACGCCTTCAATGTCTTGGCGTTGTTTAATGACCAATTGTAGCTGTTGGAGCTGTTGTTGTAACTGCTGATTTTGCTGTTTAGACACCGCCAATTGCATCTGAACCTGTGGTGGTATCTTAGATTTCTCGTCAATCTGAGACATTGGGTTAGCAGCAGCCAAGCGGTCGGCAATGGTATCAGCGCCTGGGAAGTCCATATTGCGAATAAATAAGTCACCAGCCGTTGCCATGAGGTTTGGATCGGCAGCGAACAAGGGCATCATCGCAGTTACGGCTTCTTGGCGCTTGGAGTTGTAGCCAGGGCCTGTGTCCATCACCACATCATACTCACCGACTGTCACATCATTTAAGATTTTCTGAATGCCAAACTCGTCTGTGCCGGGTGTGTTTAATTTGACTAGATCAGGCTGACCATCGTCTCCAATGATCCGCATAACACGTTCGGTATCGTAGATTTTGGGTACTAGATCAAGAATAATTTTTCCAATATGTCTAATAGAACGGGTCAAATTGTCGTAAAAATGGAAATTTGTGATGTCAACTTGCTGTTGTTGTCCATTTAGCGCTTTGCCTGAGATATTCCCAGTTGGTTGTTGGTTAGGGTCAACAATCCCAATTACCGCCTGTAAATCTTGGGAAATAGCAGCACTAGCAGCCATAATGCCGGCAGGAGGTGCTTCAGGTTGAATGCGTGTAGGAACTGGAGCAGGAACGCCCTCAATGTCCTTTTGCTTGTATCTTAGGACAGGCGCAGACTTGACGTTGGCTTGTGCCCACTCGTTCTCGTGTCCTTCATCCTGACCTTCAGCGAGCAACCACTTAGGCTTAGGCGCTAGGGCAACCGACTCGGTCATTGAAGTTTGCCAGAAGTTATACATCCGCTGTGGGTCTTTGGCCATACGCACTAGACCGAACTTCTTGCGTTTGTTCTCAACGATTAGTTGGTGTCCATAAACAGGAATAATTGGGATAAAACGACCAGGCCATACACCTTCTTCTAGGATTTGCATACCTGTGAGCTTTGCCCAGCGTATTTCTTTCTTAACTGTGTCTCTAGAGTCGATTACAAGGGCTGGATCGCCTTTATATTCGTCTTTGTATACCTTAGTACCATCAGCCAACAATAAGAGCTTAGTGGGCTTTCTAACAGTATAAAAGTATTCAGCTATGCGAATGTCTTCCTTCATTACCCATTCTGCGTTAGTATCCCCTGCTCCACGCTGATTAAACTGCACGCCCTCGTCAGCGTCTGGGTACATTAGTGCAAACTGCTTTTTGCTGATCACCTCGGTAATCAATACCTTTTCAGCGTCTGACCCATCAGGCAATATGCTGTTGGGGTCAAAGTAAACAGTAAAGGGGTTCATAATGGACTTGATGTAGATTTCCTGATCAAAGGAATCTTCACGCACATAGTCTGTACTAACCCTAATAAACCCCCAACCCATGCGAACTGTGTAGTCTGCTGCGTTATCGTAGGCTTGGTCAGCGTCAGAATTGACCTCAATGTGCCTACAAATGCCAGTCAGAATCTCAGCCATCTTCTCATCAGACTCGCTATTAACCCCATGAACCTTGATTCTAGGGCGTTGCTGTCTAATGTTGTTAGTAACCTGTCGACAATATGCGTCTATCTTGTTGATAGTTAGGCATGGTCTAGACTCTAATGTGCGTGAGTTTTGAATCTCTACAGGCCATTGATCGCCAGCACTAAAGCGTAAGTCTTCTAGCGCTTCGGTGCGATTCATCATATCGGCTTCTACGCATAGATGTAAAAACCCTTGGGCATCAGCTATCAGTTCACTAGATTCAAGATCGTCTACCATATTTAACCCATCCAAGAAGATTGAACAATTTGAGGTGCTTTTCTAACACTTTTCTTAGGTTCGCTTATCATCAGTCCAATGTACCTAAAAGCATCAGCACCATGACTATATTGGTCGTGAAGTGGTGTTTTACTAAACATTCCAGTCTCAGGATCAACCTCATAGCGATAGTGCCGGAGAGCTTCCAGCCCTTGATGGCAGTTTTCTCGATCAAAGTAACAGTTGCTAAAAATAGTCCTAGCAGCGTTAATTGAGTCAACAATTGGTACTTTAGGTACTATTCTAGTCTTATATCCTAAATTTCTAACAATTTCTTCTATACTTCTGCCGTTTCCAGCCAATGTTTTGTTCTCGGCATCGTGTGGTAACCACAAAGTATCGTATAAATAACCAAACCCTTGCATCTTATTAAGAATGCTAGTCATTGTCTCTTGGTTAGTCTCAAAATAGCGTACAAGCCTGTTTTCCATGCCCACAAACTGTAAAAACCATACAGCCGTAGCATCAGACCATCCAAGGTCAAAAATAGCGTGTACGGGCTTTGTGGCATCGTATGGGACTTTGGTAATACGCCCATCTAATTCGGCCAGTTGCATCTCTTTGGCAAAGATAGCGCCATCTACTGTTTGCCTACATAAACCTTCCCATACTGTGTTGTAGGCTTCTGGGTCTCTAGCTCTTAGCGAATCTTTCTCTAATCTTAGTGTCTCTGGAAACCAAGGGTTATCTGACCAGTTGACCTTGGCAACTATGGAATTTTCAGGGGGATTGAGAATGAATCTCTGATACGTCTCATCAGTCTCCAATTCTGGGTTAAAAGTGATCCATATTTCAGAATCCTCTTTACGAATCGTAGGTATCAAGGTATTCCATGAAAATCTGCTAATGGTCTGTGCTTCTTCACACCAGCAAATGTCCACGCCCTCAACTGATTTTACGTTAGCAATGTTATTTTTTAGACCCACAAAGAAGAATTCTGTACCATTCTTACCTCGTATAGAGTTCTGGGTTATTTCATAAAATGTTGACAAACCCAATAACTCGATTTGGTCGCACAATAACTTGTGGACTGAGTCTCTAATGGATGTTTGATATTCCCTGGCACACAATACCCTTAGCGTGGCCATTGCACCCTTGATTAACAAGGCTTTGGCTACCCCGTGAGATTTGCCTGCACCACGACCGCCATAAAGCGTTCTGTATCTAGATTTGACAGGGTTGAATAGGCATGAGAGCTTCTCAGGAAACTCTGCCTTGCTTATCGCTTGCTGGACTTCATTCATTAGGCTTTACAAAACTAACCTGAATGTGTGGGATCAACGCTGCGCCATCTGCTCCAGTCATCTCTTGCTTAACAGTTTCAGACCAGCGCATTTGTGCCTTTGTCCACCAAATCAATGAGGTTGTATCACCAGCCACGGCTTTACTAAACAATGTTTTCGCTATTTGGCCATTAGCTTTGGCTTTACCAACGTTTAATTCGTCACGATAATATTTACGCAATGTCTTGTCATCTATACCCACAAGAATGGCTATTTGTTCGTGGGGCAAGCCTAATCCGCTGGTGCTTTCAACCAGTTTACGGCTTTCATCCGTTGGAACGTGTGGCTCTTGAGGTATTACAGGCATTTTTATTAAGGGGAACTCGTTAATATTGAATCATTTTGTGTTACATCTGTCAACAATATGGCCTTTTTGCCAGTGTAGTCTTCATATCGTTTTACTATAACATCACAGTATTTTGGGTCAAGTTCCATTAACCTAGCGTGTCTATTGGATTTTTCACAAGCAATTAATGTACTTCCTGATCCACCAAATAAATCTAGCACCAAATCACCAGCTTTACTACTGTTGTTAATCGCTCTCAACGAAAGTTCAACGGGCTTTTGTGTGGGATGAAAATTATTTTTAGATTCCTTTTTCAATTCCCATACAGTCTTTTCGTTTGTTGGCCCATACCATGCTGGCGAACATCCCTCCTTATGCAAATACATACATGGCTCAGAATTAGGAATGTATTGAGACATAAATGCCCCAAGACCAGACTTTACTTTGTACCATTGGATAACAGCTCTAAGTTTTAAGGGCAATTTAGACAATGCCGCATATGTTTCAATAGATTTACCAGAGGCATACCATACATAAAAAGCCGCTCCATCTTTTGTATTAGGTACTGCGGTAATTAAAGCCCCATAAAATAAACCAGTTAAATCATCACCTTCTAACGTGTCAGCTATGATGCCTTTACGTTTTTTTTGATTATGTCCTCCCTCATAAGCAACACCATATGGAGGATCGGTAAACAATAAATCTGCTTTTTGCTTTTCTAATAATGTTTCTACTGCATTAATGCTTGTACTATCCCCACACATTAGCCTGTGGTTGCCAAGCTGATATATATCACCAGGCTTGGTTATTGGGTCTTCTGGTATCTCAGGTACAGCATCCTCGTC
>Ga0208622_1000109_pt1 | contig 37318 bp, 29 predicted proteins | sample CryBogCBH12Jul09_FD_184621 | JGI IMG/M metagenome (GOLD analysis project Ga0208622, IMG submission 184621) | Freshwater microbial communities from Crystal Bog, Wisconsin, USA - CBH12Jul09 (SPAdes) | ecosystem: Environmental > Aquatic > Freshwater > Lake | place: Crystal Bog, Wisconsin, USA... | reverse complement strand
CCTTTAGTAGAGGTACCGGCAACCTGTATGGCCTGTACTGCTGTGTTGTTTGTTACTACTAATGGTCCGGCAATGTTTGCCCAACTACTCAATGATAATGTTGAGCCAGTATATACTGCGCCTGTGTTACCAATGGTGCTAGCATTAATAGTTGTTGCAAGTACTGTACCTGTGTTTAAAGTACTTGTTGATGGATTAAATGTTAATCCTGTGGAGGTATTGTTTACTACGTTACCGCTGGCCTGCGAAAAGATTGCTGGGTAGTAAGTAGCATTAGTTGTTGTGGCACTAATATTATCATAATATGAAATATTGGCAGTTGCTACTGTGCCTAGGACATTGGTTGCTGTTAATGATGTTAAGTATGTCCCTGTACCAATTACGTTGGCACCAATGTTACCAATTGTAGTTGCGTATACGTTAGTGGCGTTGATTGTACTTGCGTATTCTGTATTTGTTACAACTTCTGTATTTCTAAATATTGTTGTACCAACAACATCAAGGTTACCACCCACATATAAATTGCCACTAATACCAGCACCACCAGTAATAACCATTGTACCTGTAGATATACTTGTGCTTGGTGTATTAGCGTTAGCAGCTAAGGTAGAAAATATACCAGCAATCAATCCGCCCTGAGGAGTACTAAATGTAATTTGGCCAGTTGATGTACTGATTGTGTGCCCTGCCATATCAATGGTGTTACCACTGATGTATAGTGTATTCCAACGTTGTGTTGGGCTACCTAAGTTGTAAGTTACGTTTTCGCCAGGGAGGTGATGTCCTGTTGTTATGTTAGCATACGTTGTTGGTAGAATATTTGAATTTGTAATTCCTGTATTACTAGTAAATGCTGTCACAAATGCACTGGTAGATTCATTCCAGTATAATGCTACATTTGACACTAGGCCATTGGCACGATTAAACAAAAATCCGACATCAACATTGGCTGAAGTTGCCCCTTGGTGTAGGACAGTAATTGGGTCCACAAAATACTCTATATTAGTATCAATGTCCCAAATCTTAGGTCTAGTTAGTGCCATTCTGAATTCCGTGTTATTGTATATTTATCGCCAAACAAAAAGGGCGCCTTAAACGCCCTTTTGTGCTTTAAACTTAAAGTTTATACGCGGCCAACAACCACTTCAATAACTGCTTTACCTGCAAAAGCAACATCTTGTAGTGCTTTACCAATTACTTGACCAACTTTAGGATCTGCGCTTGATTTAGCAAAACCAAATCCTGCAGATACCATCATATCACCTTTGGTAACTGGACCAATAACATTACATGGAACACGTCCTTGTAGTGCTAGCGGAACTACTGTTGCGCCAACTAAACTACCATTCATCAAGTGTGCTGGATTTGTAGAAACTACACCAGCTACTGATGTTGTATCGGCATCAGCTACAGTAACTTCTGCTGTACCACCAAACATAACTACAGTACCAGGAGGGTAGGACTTATCTGCTTGGTAATTTTCTGCTAAGTCAGCGTATTGTGCTTTAGTTGCCACACCGTAAATTGTTGCCCACTGAGCGCCTGAGCTGCCCAGGTTGATGGTTGCGTTGGCATTTGGTACAATAGCACCACTAACTGTCAAGCCAGTCAATGTACCAACGCTTGTTACGTTAGTTTGTGCGGCTGTACTTAATGTACCTGTTAGTGTACCGGCACTAACTGTACCCGATGTAGTAATTGTGCCAGAACCTGCATTTAAACTACCAGCATAAATTGCGCCAGCAATACCAGCACCACCAGTAACTACTAAAGCACCAGTTGTTGTACTTGAACTTGCTGTTGCGTTAGCAATAATATGATCGCCCGATTTAACTTTATCCCATACCCAGTTTGGATCAGAAAAGTTAACTGTTGTAGTTGGTTCACTAGTACAGTTACTAAAGAAATTCCAAGTACCATCTGCGTGATTACGTACCACACCAGTATGTGAGTATGCGTTAGCAGCACCACCAATAAAGTGAGAATACATACCAATATCATAACTATACGGATAGCTTGGGCTTGCAGCCAGATATACTAACGGGGCTTGTACATCTAACTGTTGTGTTTGTACTGCTAAAAGACCATTTGAGTAAATGTTTCCAGAAATACGTAAATCGCCGTTAACACCAATACCACCGCTAACAACTAAAGCACCAGTACTAGTTGATGTACTTGCAGTTGTGTCAGCAATATTAACTGTGCCGCCACCGGTGATGCTGTTATTAATAGCAATTTTACCTGTGCCGTTTGCAGCTAATGTTAAGTTTGTGTTAGTACTACGAGAAACAATACTATCAACAGCAACTTGGTTAGCAATCTTGATTGCATTACCGTCGCTAGAAGTAATATTATAGCCAGCACCAATTTGTAATGGTGCTTGAACTTGAATTACACCACCGGCGCCGTTGGCACCAAATTGTAAATTACCGCCTGCATCTGTCAGGATAGATAAATTCTGTCCAGGAGTTGTAGTAAATTGAATTGTACCAGAATTATCTGTAATAACTGGTTTACCGTTAACATAAAGTGTTCCCGGACCAACATAAACAGATTTAAACTGTTGAGTTGGACTACCAAGGTTGTATGTAATGTTAGCAGTTGGTAAAATATTACCAGTAATGGTCATATTTCCGCCAACGTTTAATGCGCCAGCAATACCAACACCACCTGCTACTTGTAGTGCACCAGTGGTAGAGCTAGTAGATGTTGTTGTTGGAAGAATACTTACGTTGCTGGCACTTGCCCATGCAACTTGAACCTGTGAACCAGTAGAACCAGAATAGAAACGTAATACGTCGTCGCCTGCACCGGCACTTGCTTCAGCAGTAATAGTAGCATAACCGTCAACTGACTTAACGCCACCTAAACTTGACCAAGCCGACCCGGCACCATAGCCCTCAAATGAGCTAATAGAGCTGTTATAGCGAATCATACCCAGTGCTACGTTTGCAGCGCCAGGACGTTGTGCTGTTGTACCAGCTGGAATTTTTAAATAGGCTGTGCCTGTTGTGTGTAAGTTGCCGCCAACAAAAACATCGCCTGTTATACCTGTGCCACCGGTAACTAAGAATGTACCAGTTGTAGTACTTAAACTACCAATGCCAGCGTTAGCCGATAGTTGTCCGTAAACTGCTTCAGTACCTGTAACAATTTCATTAATAAATGTTGTTACTGTACCTGTTGTAGTAATGTTACCTGTTGTAGTGATACCGCCTGATGCTGCATCAATTGTTAATGGTCCAATTTGTAGACCGTTTTGTACTATAAAATTTCCGTTTGCCATGGTTCCATGTTCCCCAAAATAGCTTAAATGATTAACGTGGAACCGACCACGCTAATCTATATTACATTATAATGCTAAGTAGTCTTTCTTGATTCTTACGTTGTTTGTAGCGTTAGCTGCAACGAATTGAATCAATGTGTTACTACCGCTTTGTGTTGCTTGTACTACACCTAAGTTACCGTTAGTTTGTAGTGTACCGTATGTTACAGATGTTGCTGTTGTACCGTTACTGATTACTAATACTTCTTGAACTTGGTAGTTAGCACCGTTTGTAACTTGTACTACATACTTGGCACTACGATATTGTGTATTATCAATAGTGTCAATTGTTGTTGCTGTGTTAGCACTTGCTACCGCTACGTTAGGAACAAAACTTACCTGGGCTCCAGCTGGGTTCCAGCTTGTAGTAACAACTTGGCTAGCACTACCTGTAGTAATGTTAGCACCATAGTTGTCAACTTGGAATGCCATATAACCGTTAGTGCTAGTAATAGTACCAACTGTTACTGTTGTAGTTAAGCAACGTACATCAACTACGTCGCCTGCAACTAGACCTTCAGTAAAGTCAACAGTTTGGCTACCAGCAGTTGAACCGTTTACGCTATAAGCAAGAGATGGGATCTGTACCACACCGTTGATACTTACAATACAACTTGCAGTTGTTTGTAATGCTGAAATCGTCGACAATGTAAACGAAGTTTGAGCAGCACTTGCAGTAAATTGTGCGTCAACAATAACAGTAAACGATGTTGTAAACGCTTGCCATGCTGTACCGTTATATACTTCCATACCAGGTAAGCTAGAGTTGAAACGTAACATACCTTGTACGTTTGTACCACCTGAGTTACCAGGTTGTTGTGCTGTTGTACCAACCGGTAATAGCAAGGAGTCAGTTGAGTTAATTGCTAACTTAGCACCGCGTACAAATGTACTTGGTGATGCACTACCACCAATAATTACTGAATCGTATGTTGTATTTGGACGTGCCCATACTAAAGATGTATCGTTAACACCACGTACTAGTACGTCATAGTTAGAACTTTGTGAGCCGTTAAATAATGCAGCGCCACCGTGGTATACGTTACCGCTAATACTTGCACCACCCCATAACTGCAATGCACCTGTGTTGGCTGTCATTGTGTTGTTTGTAGGTAGTTTAACTGTTAATGTACCAGATGTATTTGTATTACCATGGAAACGAGCAACTTCAGCGTTAGCAAAGAAACTACCGACAGAAATTGTAACATCATTATAGCTACCTGCTTCACTGGTACCAAGTACTAAGTTACCACCGTATGAGTTGCTTGTTGGGCGAATAATTACATAACCGTCTTGTGGTTTAGTAATAGTATAGTTACCATCAGCAAACGATGATCCAGCGATACCCATGTCAACCCAACCGCCGGCATCTGTACCAATGTCGACATAGGCCGCATAGTCTGCAGATCCAGACGCTGCAGTATTTTTTAATGCCATCTGTGCATAGTTAATGCCAGAGTCTACAGCAATAATAGTTGGGTTAGCAAATGTTTGACTATATGCGCTTCCGCCAATGTACAAGTTATTACCAACGTATACGTTACCAGTAATTGCTGCACCACCGCCGTTTGGAATAACCAATGCGCCAGTTGTTGTACTTACGCTGTCTGCACCGGAGTTAATAACTACGTTAGCATTGTGTAAGGTTGTGCTACCAAATGTACTTGTACCAGCAACGTTTAATGCACCAATCATACCAACACCGCCAAGAACTACTAATGCGCCTGTGTTAGTTGTTGTGCTTGGTGTACCTGCTGTAATAACAACGTTACCGTTTTGCTCAACTTTAACTGCTACGTTTGCAAGTGTTGCGCCGTTGTTGACTGTGCTTAGTGTTAAGAATGTGCCTTGGGCAGTATCTGTATAATTTTCACTAGCATAAATTCCTAAACCAGATGCTTGTGGTGCTGTGGCAGCAAAGTTGTAACCAGTCGCACCATAACCACGACCAATGAAGTAACCTAATCCGTCGCCTTGTTGTGCAGCAGTTGGGCTTGCGCTTGTACCACGTGCTTTTCTAGTGTAGAAAATAGAACCAACTGTTGTACCAAATGAGTCTGCTCCGTAAATTGCACTCTTACCAGTTGTACCAGATAAGTGTACTGTGGCATTAGATACGATTGGTGTATCTGTATTTTCGTTAATGGTTAAAATAGTATCAAGTGTAGTAGCGTTAATTGCGCCCTGACCTAGTAACAAGTTACCAGAAATCTTATGATATGATGAGTTATACACACCAACGTTTAAGTTGCCGCCAACTGCTAAACCGCCTGTGCCAGCTATGACCAATGCACCAGTTGTTGTACTTGTACTTGGTGTACCAGAGGCCGCAACAATGTTGCCGCTACTAATATGTACACCAGAATTTGTTAATGTTGTAAATGCACCAGTGCTAGCAGATGAAGCACCAATTGGTGTTGCATTTATACTACCGCCTGTAATAACTGCATTACCGGATGCAAAGTTTGCAATAGTAGCAGTTGTACCATTGAATGCAGTAATACCGCTTAATGTACCGCCAGTAATTAAAATATTACCAGAACTGAAGTTTGTTGCTTGTAATGTTGTTGCATTTAAGTTTGTTATTCCACTTAGTGTGCCGCCAGTAACCAAAATATTACCAGAACTAAAGTTAGTTGCTTGTGCTGTTGTAAAGTAACCAGTTGAACCACTAATTGGTGTATTAATAATACTACCAGCATTCAATGAACCAGTTAATACGTTTGTTGAGCCGCCACCGTTGATGTTACCAGCAACACCTAAACCACCACTTAATACTAATACACCAGTTGAAGTACTTGTACTTGCAGTAGTTCCTGTTAGTGCATTAATTGAGCCACCAACGTTAATATTACCAGCAACATAGGCGCCGCCAGATACTTGTAATGCACCTGTGCCAGAACCTGTAGTTGCAGTAGCATTTGTAATACTTACTACACCGGATGTATTAACTGCACCACCGGAATTAATAGCACCGCTGATACCAAATCCGCCAGCAACCACTAATGCGCCAGTTGTTGTTGACGAGCTTGCTGTACCAGAGTTAGCAACTAAATTACCAGCAACGACTTCAACACCCGATACTACTTCTGTTGTAGTATTGATATATGTTAAAGTGCCGTCAACTTCTAAGTTTCCAGAAATTTTAGCATCGCCGCCAATGTTTACTGCGCCACTAATGCCCACACCGCCTTTAACAACTAAAGCTCCAGTTGTTGTATTTGTGCTTGCTGTGCCCGAGTTAGCAACAATATTTCCGTTGGCAATTGCTGTACTAGTTGCTATTAAAGTAGTAAACACACCAGTACTTGCTGTAGTTGCACCAACCGACGTACCGTTTAAACTACCGCCGGTAATAACTGCGTTACCAGAAGCAAAGTTAGCAATAGTGCCAGTAGTAACATTGAAATTTGCAATGCCGCTTAATGAACCACCAGTAACTAAAATATTACCAGAACTAAAGTTAGTTGCTTGTGCTGTTGTTGCGTTTAAGTTTGTTATGCCACTTAGTGAGCCGCCAGTAATTTGAGCATTACCTGTTGCAAAGTTTGTAACAGCGCCGGTTGTAATTAATGCGTTTGCACTACTAAAGTTTGTTGCTTGTGCTGTTGTAAAGTAACCAGTTGAACCACTAATTGGTGTGCCAGATATTGCTCCGCCGGTAATTTGAGCATTACCTGATGCAAAGTTTGTAGCTGTTTCTGTTGTTACATTTAAGTTTGTTATGCCACTTAGTGAACCGCCAGTAACTAAAATATTACCTGTACTAAAGTTTGTGGCTTGGCCAGTTGTGCCGCTAAATGTTGTTAATCCATTTGCGCTACCGCCTGTAATAACTGCGTTACCAGAACTAAAGTTAGTTGCTTGTGCTGTTGTGGCAGATAGGGCCGTAATGCCAGTCACACTACCACCAGTAATTTGAGCATTACCTGATGCAAAGTTTGTAGCTGTTTCTGTTGTTACATTTAAGTTTGTTATTCCACTTAATGAACCACCAGTAACTAAAATATTACCAGAACTAAAATTTGTGGCCTGTGCAGTTGTAAAGTAGCCAGTTGACCCACTAATTGGTGTGTTAACAATACTACCAGCCGCTAATGCACCACTTAAATTTAACGATGCACCGTAAATACCAGTTGTGGCAATTAAGTTGCCAGTTGCTGTCACGTTGCCTAAACTAGTAATTGCCAATAAGGCTGTATTAGCTAAACCACCATTATAAATTGTTAAGCCGTCGCCAGCACCAACGCTAACACGACCCATGTTGTTTACATAATCAAATATAATACCATCACTGTATGCGCCAGCAAATGTACCAGTCGATACTGTACCGCCAGTAGCAATTACTGCTTGTCCAACATATACGTTGCCACTTACGCCTGCTCCACCAACTACTGTTAATGCACCAGTTGTTGTACTTGTACTTGTTGTACCAGAAGCAGCTACTACGTTAGCAGTTGATGTTAATACACCGGATGTGTTTACTACACCCAATGTTGATGTACCAGTAACACCTAACGTGGTGCCTACTGTTAAACTATTTGAAACTGTGCCGGTAACAATAGTAGTGTTACCCATTTTAACGTTAGCATAACCAGAATTATTAATAGCACCAGTTGTTGATCCAACTTCTGTTGTCATCAATGCTTCAAATGCTGTGTCTGCTTCTTTCCAAACGAACGCAGCGTTTACAGAACCATATGGTGCTGTAGCATACAAGGCGCGGTTAATAACCATACCAACGTCATAGCTTGGTGTACCTGAGTAGCCGTTATTAAAAACAACCAACGGATCGCTAATATACGTATTAACGGAATTAAGTGTAGTTGGTGTACCCGCTACTGTTAAGTTACCAAGGATGGTAACGTTAGAATTTAATGTTAAATTTGCATTAAAGTTTGTACCAACTAGTGTACCCGACGCAATTTTTGCATAGGTAATTGTACTATCGGTAATCTGGTTATTTTTAATTCTTGTTATATTGGCCACGTCAAAGCTCCTGGTTATCTGCTTATATGGTATTTATGCTGGCCGTAGGTATTTTGGGTTTGCAGGGTGTTTTTCTGTCAAACTCCAAATGGAAAATTTTATGCAGTGAAGTAGGTTTTGCTTAATCTGACGTTACCAGACACGGTGCCCTGTGCTAGTAAGTTAACTGTTCCACCGCTGATGTTAGCGTAGTAAGTAATTGAATTGCTACCAGTATTTAGTATTCCAAACGCATTTAGTATCACTACACCGTTATTTTGAAGGATATGCACGTCTGCCATAGACGAATCGGTGCTTGTTGTACCTGTAACTGTATATCTTGCACTACGATATATGCCGGTATTCCAGCTGTCAATGATAGTATTACTTGTTGTAATATCAATAGCAGATGTATCAACAATAGTAGAATTTAAATCTATAACCGATGCTGTTGCTAAAAAGCGAATATCGATTACATCAGAACTTAGTGGTGCAATACTATCCGTAAATGTAATTGAGTTTCCTGTTACAGTATATGCTGTTCCAGGTTCTTGTATTGTACCGTTAATACTGACTAAAATTGCTTCAGCTGTAGTGGCGCTATTTAAGGTAAATGTTTTACTAACATTATCGCCAACAATAATTTGGCTAGTAATACTATTACTTAAACTGCCCCATCCTGTGCCGCTATAATACTCAATTGACCCTAAATCTGAATTCCAACGAATTTGTCCTGCTGTTGGAGAACTTGGACGTGCAGTATTTCCGCCTACTGGTAACGTTATCGCAGTTGACATATTAAATGTTACTACGCCAGACGTATTAGTTGTAATGCTGTTAGTGTGTAGGTTACCAATGAAATTTCCATTGATGTTACCAGTTGTAGAAATTGTATTACTACCAAAGTTAGATAATAATAGTGCTACATTGCTATCGCTATAGTTAGTAAATAGTACCGGATTTCCGTTAGACCAAAATAACCCGCCAGTTAATACGTTACCTGTAGTAATGTTACCATATACTGTTAGACTAGTTAATGTTTGCGGTCCGGTCAGGTTGCCGGTAATGTAATTTGTGGTAAGATTACCATTAACGGTTACGCCAGTGTTACCTGTAATTGTATTACCGTTAATTGATATGTTTGCTACCTGTAGGTTAGCAAAATTATTAATACCTTTGGTACCAGTGTAACGAGCACCAACTACATAAACAACGTTGGCTACGTTAGCTACAGGAGTTGGTACGTTTGTATCAGCAAAGTTTACAATACCAGCAGAGTAATCAAAGTACCACGAATCGCTGTTACCGGATCCGCCAACTGGCAAATTGGTAAATGTCTGCGGATTGCTACGCCCAGGCGGGCCAGCAAATAATTGTAATTGATATCCTGCACCAAATTGAGGAGGAATCCAGTCAGTTAAGTTAGTTGCCCATGTTTCTTGTGCAATACCTTCACTTAAGGCTGTGGCCTGTACTGTCGATGTTAGTGTATCTCTATAAACCGTAACTACGCTACTATTGCTTGTAGGTAATGTAGTAACACTAGGAATATAATAATCCTGTTGCCATATGGTTGTGCCGGGGCTTAACTGAGGACTAGCATTAGCTTCGTTAGCCGGTGACTTAGCCGTAGACGTATCAGTTTTAGAAACCCCGCTAAGTTTCTTATACAATATGTCGACGAGTTGTGTTTGAGATATTGTCATTAGTTAGTTGGGTTCGCTATGCTTAATGCGGTTAAACTTTGTCCGCTAGTTAATTTAACACGAATATAAATTTCGTTGCCTGTTGAGTTTGTAGAGCTTGCTGTACCAAAAGTGCAAGTATAGCTTCCACCGGTGACTAAACTGTTTAATACTGCTGCGCCACCAGTGGAGCAACCGTTTGATCCGTTACCGCCTGTGCCTGTGCCAGGAACACCGGATCCAGCATACGCAGTTGCCATGTTAATCCATCCGTTAGTCGGTGCGGCTGTTGTATCAATTACGCTACCAGGTAATGCCACCCATAGTCCGGCAATGGTTCCTGAGTAGGTAATATTAAATTTAGAAACTGCTGCCTTGGTCCACTTAAAAGTAAAGTATTGTGTAGCACTACGACCCGAACTTAAGTTAGGACCGTACGGCCAATATGAGCCGCTAGAATAATTTGTTACATCATACTGTAATTTTGCAGCAACTACAGTGGCATCAGTGTTTAACAGTACGCTTGTTTGGCTGTTAAATGTTGCTTCAGACCCTGTGTATGCAGGAGTATCACTGCCAGCCCCGCCATCTGGGTTTACTATACGATAGGCAGAAGTTGCACCGGTGTACGAGTTAGTAATCGCTGTTTCTTCTATTTGTGTGGTTGTACCAGTTTTATATAATACTGTTGGAGTACCAGTAGGAGTAATTGCCCCAGACGATGCAGATGCATAAGGATTACTAAATGTAATGCTAGGTCCAGAAGTGCTGGATCCAAAGCCTGTAGTAATGTTAACTGGTGTTTCAAAATAAGAACTTGTTGAGTAATTGCGAGTTAACGGGGTTGATATAGTAGGAACAAAACTTGAGTACGTTGGAGTAGTTGGTGTAGCAAATGCACCGCCAGCACTGACACTAAATGGGCTAGCCAAATATAGGTCGCCGCTTAAATTGGCAACGTTGCCTTTAAGTCTAAATGTTGCACTACTATTATAGTGTGGTATTGTACTAGAGTATGTTACACTATTACCTGTTACTGCTGCGCTTGTATTACTAAATGTTGGGGTGCCGGCACTACTTGCATCATAGTACCAGGTTATAGTATTTGTTCCTGTGCCTGTTCCGGCATCGTATATGTTTGCACGATTCCAACCAGACGGGATACCGCCTGTGGCAGTAGCATAAGTTGAAAATACTGTCCAGAAACCAGCAGTAACTGAAGATACTACTGCATGATAATCTTGTACGTTGTAAACATATAAATTGCCGTTGGTAGTATTACTGTTACTGCCTGTTAATGTTACGTTACCGTTTGGTATTCCATTAACATAGGCTGTTACTGTTCCAGTACTACCTGGGCCAACGTTGGCTACTGCACTGGTTGTAAATACAGCAGATCTAACTGCACTTACGCTTGTACTAGCAGTAACACTTGCATTGCCCCATCCTGTATTGTCAGTTTGTGACCAACCAGTTGTCATTAGGCCTGTAGTCGTTGCTGTGCTTAATGATATAGTTGTGTTGTTTGGAAAGTTTGGCGGGCTAGGTGGTACTAGTTTTCCTAATACATAATTTAATTGTGCAATGGCGTCGGTCACTTTGGTTGTTTGTGTTAAGGTAACAGCATTACTAACTAATGCTTGTGTAGTGTTAGCACCCAAAACAATAGTGTTACCTGCTACGTTGGCTAGTAAAGTTGAGGTGCTAGATATAAATGCGTTGGCTGTTGCTACGTTAGCATTTAATAAATCTATAGCAGTCGATTGAGTTGCTGCATTAGCAAACAACGTGGTAATGTTTGTTGATTGAGTGGACAAGTTTGCATTTGCCCAGGTATCGTATGCACCAATGTTAGCATTAATTGAGTTAATGCTTATTGCTTGGCTAGCGGCATTGGAAAACAACGTGGTAATGTTTGTAGTGGCTGTACCAAGATTAGCATCAAGTGTTTGGATGTGTGTATTTGCTGCAAATATGTTGGCATTGGTACTTGCCGCATTAGAATTAATACTAACAATAGCTGGATTAGTATTTGCATCTATCCAGGTGGTAATTCCTGCGCCGTTAGTAGATAAAATATAATTTGCAGAACCGCCTGTGTAAAATAAGTTTCCAGTAGTAACTACGTTACCAGACTTATTTGTAATGTTACCAAGAATATTGTCTAATAGATTAATAGCATCGGCAATGGTCATGCCTGTTGTTAATGCGTTTGTGCCATTACCGTCATTGGAGTAACTTGTTGTACCAACAATAATGTTGTTACCAGTAAATCCTTCTAAGCCGGCTAATGTGCTGATACTGCTAAATGCTAAATGACCTGCGCCATCTGTGTAAAGAATATCAAATGCATTGCCACCAGTTAAACGTAAATTAGATACTGCGCCAAAATTAACTTGTCCAACATTACTGCTAATTGTATTACCAAGAATTAATATGTTGGCCAAACGAACGTTGCCCGGTGAGTCAAGACTGTATTGTGGATTTGTTGTGCTAATACCAACACGACGATTACTAACGTCGAGGTAGGCTAAGTTAGCATCAAAGGCAAGATTAACACCCTGGCGTTCCAGGTTGTCAAACAGCATTGGTCCAGTAATACGTCCAATTGCCATTTTAGATCCTAGGCAGCATCGGTGCTATTTAAATTATGTATAATAGTAATTGTATTTGGCATTACTCCGTTGTTAGCCGGAGGCACAGATGAAAACACAATAGTACTAGTAGGGTCTGATTTAATACCCGGTGTTGAATCGCCTAAGGTATAGTTAACGTTTGGTAACTGATAAACGCCACCAATAAAAACTGCAATAGCAGTTGGATCTGTTTCTGCTGGTATCATTGAAGACCAAGAGGCAGAGTAACCATCTGGCACGATTGTATCTACTACGATTTGTACAGTACCGATTTTAGCAACTTGATTCCATTTACCGTTATAATAAAACTCAATGCGACTAGAAGATTGATTAAATCTAATCAAGCCGTCAACTGGTGCATCGCTAATTGCTGAACTTGGTACCAATGGTACTCGTGCAGCTAAACTTCCAGGCGATAGGTCTGGGTTTTTAAGATATTTTCCCATTGTTAAATTCCAATTGAGCTTATTGTGGCTGTGATTGCATTTGCCGCGGAACAGTTAGCAGCAATAAAATCACCATTTGATAAAATAAATTTTTCAGCGTAGACAATATAAGTTTGTTGTGCAGTGATACTAAGCAGAGTATAAATTGCATTGTTTGATCCTGCAATGTTACCCGACTGCACCAAATATACGTTAGCGGTCACAGTGGCGCCCGTAGTATTACATAAATGAATTGTTGTAATTGCACTACTACCAGAGCTTGTATAAATGCTTGATGCTGTGCTGTTTGTAACTACTGTATTCTGTATTGCCATTTTAATTTAATCCTATCCAAAAATAATGCTGTATTTAATTGCCGCTGCTTTTGTGGCTAATTCTTGTGCTGTGGTTGTTGTGTTAGTAACATAAAGACCAGATCCGCCACCAGATGGTGTTTGTGTATATAAAATATTATATCCCGCTTGTGCCGGAGGAGCAACAGTTGTGTTTTGTATAGCAACGTTGTCGTTAAAGCAAACATTGCCATTTGTTGAGCTGTAAATTGAGTAGCTTAACATATCCAAGTTGGCAGCAATCGTTGCACCACCAGTTGCGGTAGTTACTGCAATATTAGAGTATGTTGTACCATCTGTAGTAATTTGCCATTTTTGATATCCTGGGCTGTCGTTCCAACGCAATGATACGTTTGTTAACGATCCTCTATCAATTTGCAATCCAGATACATAAGGACTTGATACACCAGCACTAGTTTCGCCTTTGTTTAAAATAATAATGTTATCTGTGATATCAGTATTAGTATGACTAATGCTTTGGCTATTACCACCAATTTGCAAATTTCCGTCAATAAACAAGGTGCCCGTTGAAATTATAACATTTGCACCAATTGTGCTTTTGTTAGTTACGATATAATCGCCGTTAATTCTTTTAGTGGTGCTCATTTAAATATCCTGTTTATAGTGTATTTATGCTCTATAGATCTTTGCTTTAATCAAACAAAAACCCGCCGGAGCGGGTTTTATTATCTAAATTAATTTAGATTAGTACGAAGCCACGTTAGCAAAACCGTTGCCGGCTACTGTTGGGCTTAATACATAACGCATTTTGTTACCAGCAAAATCGTAAACAAATTTGTTAGTAATACGGCTTGCGTTAAATGCTACGTTACTAGTGTTGTAACCAGTAATAGTACCTTGGCTAGCTGTTCTTAAATTACCTGTAGCATTAACCAATGTAACTGTAGTAGCGTTGGCTACAGATTGATCAACTACACGGAACTTATGAGCACCTTTTTGTGTTACAATGTAACCGTTGGCAATTTGAGCATTTGCTGTAGTATTGTAAGCGATAGCGATAGTTTTTACGCTAGTTGATGTGATAGCCTGGCTAGCACCACCTGTACCACCTAATTTAGATGGACCAGTATATTGATCGTGTAGTGTACCGTTTGATTCTTTTGCCGCGATTTTTAATTTTGCCATTTTATTTTCTCCTTTAAATAGCGTTCTAGGCTACCCGAAGTGGCTTGACTCCGAGAGTTCTTATGAACAATGTATTTATGGTTGCGCCGTTTTCTTTGCCGCTATAGTAGCACGTATCTTTGCTTTTTGTTCTTCACTCATTGGCTTACCTTTGTTTACTGGTACTTTCCCCTTGTTAGCTTGACCTATTTTACGAGCACGTTCTTCAGTGCATCCTTTTCCGTACATTGGATTATTGGCACCAGACTTGAGTTTAGACATTAATTCCTTATACTCAGGGGTATGATTTTTAGAATTAATTTTTGGTTTTCCTTTTTGAGATAAACTTAATTTTCTTTTATGTTCTTCTGTTTTAGGTTTGCCTCTGTGAAACTCACTTATTTTTTTATTTGACTCATTCGTTGGTATTACATATCCAGCAATATTTTGATTGATCCATTTGTCATTATGTAGCACGTTGCATCTACGCAATACTCGTGTTTCCCATTTAACAGCATCTTCTTTTGTTTCAAATATTTTACGTATTTCTACATCGAAACTCTCTTTGCCAGTTTCTTCAATGAGTTGTTTTACTTTAGGACTACTTGTAAAGTATGTATTCCATAAGTCTTTATGTGGTTCTTGCGTATTAGCAGATCGAAATCCATAATATACTTTACCGGTAGGTTTGTGTTTAATAAGATATGTGTAAGGTTTCATATAGTTATTTATGATAGAGTGCGATTTCTCCCACTTAAATAATTATATTCAACAAAAAACCACCTTTCGGTGGTTTAATGTATTCCCATCCCTGAGAATTGTTACTTTGATTGTAGTTAAACTACAGTTGCTTCTCTGTTTCGATTTACTGAAATGAGAGATTCGTAACGGCTATCTCGCCTACATAGTCACCAGCGTTACCTAGAGATGATGCTGTGTTTGTTAACTCAACATATCCATAACGTGTCATGAAACTTACTACTGGTTCGAATGTACTTGGATCTAATACAACACCAGAACTCATTAGAGGAATGTATGGGCAATAGAACGCAGCTGCATCAGCTTCGCTAGAACCTTTGTATCCAACTAATACAGACTGGCTGTCATTTGCATAACCGTCAACATAAATCTTCATTGCACCGTTTAAAGTACCAACAAACTTAGTGTTTGTAGGAGCTTCAAAAGTACCTTCAGTTGTACGAGCAAAAGCAGAAGTTGTAGCAGATTGTAGTACTGTTAAAGCAGCTGGGGAAACAACTGCCCAGTTACCAGCACCACGACGTGTACGTTGAGCGATCAAGTTTGCTGTACGATTAACTAGAACAGCTAAAGCAGCGTGTTCGTCACCAACGAAAGTTGCTGTACCAGATACAGCAGCTTGGTCGAATGTGTAATCAGTTGCAGCCAAGGCACGTAAAGAACCTAGGATCTCTTGGTCGATTTCAACAGTGATTTCTTGAGCTAAAGCAGCCATGATTTCAGCTTCAACATCTAAACCGTGCATAGACTGTGCGTCTTGAGCGGCTTCAAATGTCCAGCGAGCACTTAACTTACGTGTTTTAGCTTCAACAACTTGTTTCAAGATTTGAACGTTGATACGGTTACCAGCTACGCCTTCTAATGCTGACGTAGAAGTAGCTTGGCCAGTTGTATTAGAACCAGAGTAAGCAACAGCGATCTTGAATGGGCTCAATGCTTCATCACCAGCATTAGCAGATGTAGCGTATGCAGATGAATCAGTTACTGAATCAGCATAACGTACACGTAATGTGTGGATTTGAGCTACTGGGCCTGTCATTGGTTGTACACCAACGATTTCGTTTGCAATAACTGTTGGCATTACACGACGGATAACAGGTAGAATTACACGGTTAAGTGTAGCTACGTTACCAGCTTGTGTTGAACCACCAGTTGCATTTTCAGCTAACATTTTACGAGTATTTTCTAGAATAACGCCCATTGTAGTTCTTTTAGAACCTTGTAGACCTTCTAGCAGGGCATCCTTCGTTTCGCCCCAACGGCTTTCTAATAATTGTTGTGTCATTTTGTTTCTCTTTCCTTTTAGGGTTTAATTAAGCCCTGCTAAACGTTTCATTTCAAATACATTTGACATTACGTCAGGTGCGTTTGAAGTTTCAACGGCAGTTTTAGCAGTTTTATCACCAGTCGCTACTGTACGGCTCTCAGTTAAAACAGTTTGCTTTTCAGCAACTACTTTAGTAGCAGAGTTGTTCAATACTGCTGGTAGATATTTTTCGTATGAAGACTGCAATTTTGCAGTAGACACACTTTCAAGAAGATCACGCATAATTGCTGCCTTCTCTTTATTCAAAGGCTTCAACATTTCTGCAAGTTTTTCTTTGCGTTCTGCTGATTCTCTGATAATTCTGATTTCTTTTTCTTTAGATTCAACTAAAACATTTTTATCTTCAATTGCGTGAACTGCTTCACTCAATTTACCAGTTACTAATTCAACTTGTGATTGTAACTGACGGATTTGTTTGTTCTCATTTAAATGAGTACCAGCAAACTCGCTTGCAAATGCTTCGAATAGACGACGACCAAACATGTTCTCGCGAGCAATTTGGATATCTTCTTTTAGTTGAGTCAATTCTGACTCTAACGAACTGGATACGGCCTCTTTAACAGCAGTAGCAGATTGAGCAACGAATTTGGCTTGTAGTTCAGCTAATTTAGCTTTACCTTCAGCAACTAGACGAACCTTAGTTTCCACTACGGCTTTCTTGTCTGCTTCAAATTCTTTAATTTCTTCTGCCAAGGCGCGGATTGTAAACTGTTCAAGTTTGCTAATAGCATTCTCGTACGTTTTACGATCAGCACGTAGTTCTTTAATTTCTTCACTTAGTTTTGATACCATGAAGTTATTGAACTTGCCTGCGCTTTCGACCATTTGCTTTTTAAATGCAACACGGTCTTCAGCTAATTGTTGTTTTTCGTCTGCGAACTCTTGTAGTTCTGCAGTGAGAGACTCGGTAACCATCTTGTCTAGAGCTTCAACCATAACTTGCTTGTCATGCTGGTAACGTTGAGCAAATTCTTCGCGTAATTCTGCACGAACTTGTTCTTTAGCTTCAGTAATGCGTGATTCCCAAGCTTCGCCGATGGCTTGCTTAGTATCTTCATTAATGATTCCGTTATCCAACAATGGTTTTAGAGCATCTAACATTGGATATTTCTCCTATAGTTTTAAATCTTTGATAAAGCCCTTAACGGCTTCTTTCAGGTACTTCTGTACTTTTTGATCTTGACTAGCTTCACGTGCTAGACCAAATACCTGTTCGCCACCACACATATTCATTAGGCCTTCATAAATGGCTTTAGGATATGCATTAGGAGCACTAGGCTGTGCTACGATGTCTACGGTAATGATTTCAAAATCACTAACGTGTCCACTTCCTTCATTAACATTACCAGATCCACGTGAGCTAACACCTAGTTTAACGCCTGATGTAATCATAGCTTCAACTAGTTTACCCATTGGTGTTGGTAATACTTTTAATTTGCCAAATCCACAAGGGCCGTCCATCCACATTTTTGTAATCATGTGGCTTACGCGGTCCAAGTTAATTTTTAAATCGTCTGGATGATCTACTTCGCCTAAAACGGAGTAGCCACCTTTAAGTTGGTCATTGATAGTAGAAACGGCTCTTTCAATTTCGTGAACGGGATATACACGTTCGTTAGCGTTTTTGACGCCTCCTTCGATGAATATCCCTTCCATATAGTAAGACTTGTTGTCACTCCCGTCTGCAGATTCCTGTACAATCTTGATTCCTGCACGGTCAAATGTTAAGTTCTCACGTAGGTACAAAGCCATTTTGCGTTCCTAATCTCTATCAGTTACTTCTAATTACTTCTTACCAGTGTTTTGAGCTTGCACAGACTTCTTAGCTACAGGCACGCTACCATCAGTAGTTTGACCTTCAGCACCGTGTTCTTTGCTGTACTCTTTACCAGTTGTTTCTAGGTTGTCGGCTTTACCGCCTGGAACGTTACGGTTACCAGATTTGATTTCGCCTTGGCCTTTTGTATATTCGTTACTAGCTTTAGTTGGGCTTGTGCCGTCTTGGTTTTGCTCTTTAGTATCTGTTTTAACTACAGAACCACCAAAGTCTGGACCAGTTTGTTGACCTGTATACTTTGTGTTTACAGCAACTTTTTTACCAGCTGCACCAACTGTATCACCTTCGCTAGCACCTGTTAAGTTCATATCTTTGATCTTATCAACGTACTCACGCATTAGTTCTGTTGTGCCTTTAGATTCCATTTTACCGGAACCGCTTTTACCTGATTTACCAGATGCAGCAGAACCTGATTTGCCGCTTACGCCGCTTTTAGCAGAACCTGATTTGCCAGATCCTTTTTTCAACCACTCTGGTTGCTCGCCTTCAAACATTGCTGGCTCTTCTTCAGCACCAACTTCTTGTTCGTGGCCCATGTCCATTGCTGGCTCTTCAGCTGGAACTTCATCGCTGTGACCTTCGTCGCCCATGATTTCGTCAAACTTAGCTAATAGCTCGTCTAACTTAGCATCAATGTTTAGGATCTTGTCATCGCCAGCTTCTTCGCCGCCAAATTCATCACCTGCTGGCTCTTCGTTGCCGAATTCGCCGCTAACTTCTCCGTCGTCTTCACCGTCTTGGTCAAAACTAAATTCTTCACCCTCTTGATCGTCTTCACCTACAGCTTCTGCACCTTCTAGCTCAGATACCATATCTTCAACGTTTTCTTGACCGTGTACAGCTTCTTCCATCTCTTCTTCAGACATGATAGATTCGTAAATGTCGCGGGATTTTTCTACTACGATATCGTGAAATAATTCACGTGCTTTTTGATCTTCATCGTTAATGATGTATTCGATCAGTTTTTCATATTTGCTCATGCTAGGATTCCTTTATATAAATGGCTTTGTAAAGTTATTTAACAAAACTACGTATATTAAGGGTTAAATGGGGGTTTTTGAAGGATTATTGAAGAATAACTACAGTCTTTTGGATATTTTATATCTGGACTGGTGTTCCCATGACATTACTAGCACCATATTGGGCTTGTGCTAGCTTTAATGCCATCATGCTGTTTTCGGCAAATATAACAGTTTGCACCCATAAGCCGCTGGCTTTTACTGTTGCTCTAAACTGTCTCATACACCTAATGCGCCAGCTTCGGGTACTGGTGCATACTGTTTTGCCACTGTCTCGAGCTTCTTTTCGTGCTCAATTTTACGCACATCGTGTGACTGTCTTAGCTGGTTTAAATGAGCTAAGGTTAAACGAGTTTTACGACTGTCAGTCTTTTGAGTTACACTTTGATCGTTATTCTCATCGTAGTAACCTGCCGGAGCTGGGTCAAATAATTCCATGATATGCATAATAACTATTTACCGTTTAACTATTAAAGTGGGGGTGGTGTACCAGCAGGACCTGCAGGGCCGCCTGTTGTGTCTATACCGGGTGCGCCTGCATTGGCACCAGGCTCGGGTCCTAGTCCTTCTAAGTCAGAGTCAATACCGCCCGGGCTTACACCTACGCCACGCAAGCTAGGAGATTCCGGTGTTGCAATTTCTGCATCACCGCGCTCTTCAGCCCAAGACATTTCGTTTTCACTAATTTCTTGTTCTGTCATACCTAGATAACGCTTCATTAGCCAACGCTTACTTAGATACGGAAAAGCTTCTAGCTGTGTAAATGTAGCAATACGAGCAGAGTCAATGTCTGCCTGACGGTATTGTGCAAAGTTTTGTGGCTCGTTAAGCACTAGATCAAACAATGATCCATCAATGTTAAAGCCTCTCCAACGCATAAACAACTTAAACTCTGTATCTAACTTGTCAGCTAACATAGATTGCAATCGTAAGCAATATTGGTTAAAGCGCCATTCTTGGATAAGTGCTGTACCAACACGTCCATCGTTATAACTAGCACTACCATCTTCTGCTGTAGTTGGCAAATAGCTACTAGGAATACGTAAACCACGATATAATTTGTTAGTAAAGAAGCGTAAGTCTGTAATTTCGCCTAGGTTTTGACCACCTGGCAATACGTCTACGCTAGAGCCACGTCCGTCTGCTGTAGTTGGGAAGAAGTAGTCTTCGTTCGTTGATAATGGATTGTATGTAGCGTCCATCATATTAGACGTTCCGGCCCCATTCTGTGTAGGAATACGACGCTGGTGAATTTCGTTTTTAATACGCTCAACGAATGCCATAGCCATATGACTTGGCATGTTACCTACGTCGATTTTAAAGATGCGACGCTCTGGAGCACGTTGTACACGATAGATAATGATACTATCTTCAAGCAATTCTTTTTGCTTAAACACTTTAAAAATGTTTTCTAATACAGAGTTACCAAATGGCCAATATACGTCTAAGCCTTCTGTCAAACTAATGTGTACAATGTGTTCTGCATTGATAGCAGCTTCGTTTTTAGCATGACTAAAGCGACTGCCGCCGCCAAATGGGCTTTGCGGTTGTGTGTACGATCCAGATGGCCCACCAACTTGCGGGTGATTCATATATGTGTCTGTTGTGGCAACTGCGGTAACAGTTAAGTTTTGAAAGTTAGGATTTAAGTCTTTAATCAAATACTGCTCAGGCTTTTTACCTTCGCCTTCATTAACAATAACTTTAGTAACCTTAGACATTTCTGTCCAATATAGTTTAAAATTTTCTGGGTCACGAATGAATACTTGATCGCCATACTTAAATGTATTACGCACAATCTTAAAGATACGCTTGTTAAATTCGTTAAGAGCTACCCATTGCTGTAGTTGCTCTTTAATAATTTTAACTTCGTTATCTGATGGTTGTTCTTTAAATTTAACAGTAAATGCTGTGTGATTCTCTTCGTTCTTTTGTGAGCAGAACTCGGCTAAAATATCCAATGCAGCGTTAACTTCAGAGTCCATATCCATTTGTTCGTATTGGTTATAACGCTCAACACGGTTTGGTTGCCCTGTGTAAACTTCGGGTAATTGACTTTGATAGTTACGGAACCCAGGGTCTGGAGCACGTCCAGCACCCAATGGGCTTACATTACTAGGTAAGTTACTTGTTTTAAAATATTTTTTCCAACCGGCCATATATGTTCTCTCGTATGCTATATTTATTATATGTTATAGCGAGGACTGTAAGATCTTTTCCGAAGTGTCATGTTGATCACCTAGTATCTTAATCATTTGGTCCAATTTGGATAGCATGTCGCCCATATCTACTTTTACAGGTATGTTGCGACCGTCTGGTAGCGGAACTACTGCCTCTGGCCCTGCTTCGCCAGCAATACTTGGACCGTCTGTAATACCACCTTTAGCCAGCATTTGCATGTGTATATGCGGGGCTGTACCTTTGTATGGGCCAACTTTGCCACCAGCAGCAGTAATAGATTTAGCCCAATCTGTGTCCGGGCTAGTATCTTCAGCCCATACATCTGCTACGCCGGGAGTGCCTTTAATTGCAGTTAATTTTGAAACAACCTGGTCTACAGTTAGTCCTTTAACACTAAAGTCTGCTGCTTTACCTTCGTAATGTTTTGATGTACCAGAGTGTGCATTACTGTCATTCAATGAAGTTTTTACTAAGTTTGCAAAAACTGGATTCGTTAGCAAATCAGTTAACTCTGGAGTAACTGTTCCTTTTGGTAATTGTACAGCGGGTTTGTTGCTACCGGATATAGGGCCGCCACCGGGTGGCTGTGTTTGCTCATACGGTTTAAACTTTGTACCGTCTGGGCGTGTAATTTCTTTTTGTTGTTGTGGTTCTGCATTTAACTTAAATCCTGCTGCCTTAAGGGAGTCTCTGATATTTTTTATAATATCTTTAGTTAGTGATGCAAAATTTTCAAACTGTAAAATAACCGGATCAAGTGCTTGTTGAACTTTTAAATTTAATGCTTGGCCTTCTTGGATAGTTTTAGCATATTTGCCAGTTGCAGTAGTTTGGTCAGCAGCGGCTTCTTTAAGTTTGCCCATTTCTGCTAAGATTTTTTCAGGAGAATCGCCTTTTGCAAGTTTTGTATAAAACTCATTTGCTTGTTGTTGACTTACTCCCAACTCTCTGAGAGTGCTATCAAATTTTCCGGCAATACCTATTGTGCCCTGGGTTGATTGTATTTCTTGCTGAATAACACCGGCATGTTCTTTTTGTAAGTTTAGTTGCGCTTTTAATGCGTCGCCTTGTTTTTTTGTTGGATCTAATAGATTGTTAATATTAGTCTGCATGTCTTGCAACGACGTACCAGTTTGGCTCATATACAATGCGCTCTTCTCAGTCATTGCCCCATACATACCAAACGAATCGGCATAGGCATCACGCTCAGCCTGGGTAGGTAACGATGCTATCATTAACCTATAATTAGCTGCAATATGTTCGTTGCCTTTTGCAGTTTCTTCGCGAATACGTGCATCTACTGATGCTTCACGTGCAGATGCTTCAGCTGCTTGTTGCGCCTTTTTAGCATCGTTGCCTGTGAACGCAGATATTAAACGTAAGTTTTCCAAATATTTGGCTGACTCCAATGCCAAATTATTATAATCTACTCGCTGTTTAGAACTAACAGATCCTACAATGGCCATATAGTTAGCCATGCCATCGGCCATGTCCTGAACGCCATAACCTAGCCCAATTAACCCAGCAACAACACCATCGTTACTCATTAATTGTTTACTAATTTTCTTAAATGCGTCAACTCCTCGCATTGCGTTACCACCAAAATCAGCTAATTGTTGACTTTGTTCGTTAATAACTTTACTAAGCTGGGCCATAGTAAGTCCGGCTTCTATAGACCCTGATCTAATGCTCATAATACCGTCTGTAAATATTGCGCCAGCATTGGCAGCACTATTATATGCTTTAGCGGTATTCTCAATTTCCTTAACTGCTACTTGTACACCAGCTTTTGTTAGCTCTGACATACCTTGGTACAACGCATTAGCAACTCCAACTAATGCACCAAATGCTAACGATAGTCCTGCTGTCTCAGGCGCTAATAGCGCCATTGCACCTGCAAACGATGCTCCAGCAGCAGATACGCCAGCAGCGGTTTGTTGACTAGCACTAATTGCTGCAATACCTGCATCACCAAATGTTTGGAACGCACTAGCACCGCTTTGATAACTGTTTACAACGCTTTTAGTAATACCTACGCCAGCATTGAAAACACCTTTGGCTAATTCACCAAAACTGTCAAGTAAGAACTTATCGCGCTGTGCGGCTTTTGCATTACTACGAGCAGTTTGTAGTTTTTCTTCTAGTTCTGCTTTTTTACTAGCATCAGTAACTTCTTCAATCTGCTCTGCTAGTTTTCTAATATCATCAGTTGCATCAATCCAGCGTGTACGCCCAGACTTAATAGCACGGTCTAATCCAAGGAATCCTTTGTTTGTTTCAGCAGTAAGTCGGGCCTGTCTTTTAACAGGATCCTCTAGGTCTTCCATTGCGTCCATTAAACGCTTGGTCATTTTAGCAGCCGCGTCTTGTCCGTCTGTTTGTTTCTTTAGCGACTCTTGTTGTGCATTTTCTTCTGGGGTCATATTTTTACCAATAAATATACAGGTACTCAACTATATTTATGGGATAAAAAAATGGTTCAATCAAACAATCCGCTAGCTAAACACTTTAGACAGCCTGCAATTTATATCAAATTACCTAGTAATGGGAAATATTGGCCTGAGGGCGCATTAGAATTACCCGTAACAGGGGAAATTCCAGTGTATCCAATGACTGCTCGCGACGAAATTACGCTACGCACACCAGACGCACTACTAAATGGGCAAGGAGTTGTAGATATTATCCAGAGCTGTTGTCCAAACATTAAAAATGCATGGCTAATGCCTAGTATTGACGTTGATGCTATATTATTAAACATCCGCATTGCTAGCTACGGTGCTAATATGGACTTTGATACCAATTGCCCTGCATGTAAGGAAGAGAGCAATTTTACGTTAGATATTAGTAATCTAGTAGGGCAAATCGCTATGCCAGACTATAGCACTTTATTAGAGTTTGATGGGCTCAAAATTCGTTTACGCCCACAGCCATACTTTGAAATCAATAAAACTAATCAGTTAACATTTACAGAACAACAAATTCTAAGAACTATCAACGACTCTACGTTAACAGATGATGAAAAGAAAACTAAAACTGATGAGTACTTGCAACGTCTAATAGATTTAAACATTAATGTATGTGCAAATAGTACCCAGGAAATTATCACCGAAGACGGTACTGTAGTTGCCGATTCTGATTTTATCAAAGAATACTACAATATGGCCGACTATAAAGTTATGCGCCAAATACAAGAACGTTTAGCAAATATCAATACCCAAGCAGCAATCAAACCTATTCACGTTGCATGTAAAGCATGTAGTCATGAATATGATATTCCATTAAATTTCGATTACGCTAATTTTTTCGCCTAAGGCTTTTGCAACTCGATAGAGAGCAGGTTGTTGAGTTCATTGAAGAACTAGACAAAGAGACAAAAGCCATTAGAAGCGAAGCTCTAAAATTTACCTGGTACATGAGAGGTGGGGTTAGTTACGAAGAAGCAATGTTACTAAGTCAGACTGAAAGAGAAATGATTGGTGCTATCATCAAAGAACATATGGAAACTACTAAAGAATCTGGATTACCTTTCTTTTAACAGTATCAAGATTAGCGAAGCTAATCTATTGCTTTCGCTAAAGCTCAGCAATGTTTTTCTTCTTTGATGTTGTTTCGTATTATCTAGATTAATTGGTCATAATTCACCGTATAAACGGTGAACATGATTGAGCATTATCTGAGTAGCACAGTCATTCATTATAAAGAGATTGTATTTACATACACAGAGGCGGTTGACCGGTACCCCTTACTCTAGCTTCACATATCAACGGAACCCTAGTAACCCCATAACGAATCGAAGTCCTATAAGCTGGGGTTGTATCTTTTTCACATGGCCCCGACCATTTTTTGCCTTAAGTTAGCATTATCCTTGCACACCCGAGCACATCTAAATTGGGTATTCCACCAATTCGCAACGGGAGTCGAGCTACCTCGACCAAACAGAGTGCTGTACCATAATAAAAGTGATTGTTACTGCGACTAGACTTTGTGTCTACGGATTAAATCTTGTTGATAATATGTGAGCCATGTACACGGACTTGTATGTGTCCGTTATAATAATCTGTAGTTTCTAAAACTCTGCGAGCAAATTGTTCTCTCGCCTCGATATAACTACACTCAGATTTACTCTTACAATAATAAAGTATTTCTCTACTAAAGTTTTCTACTCCAAGTGCAACTACATCTTTTGTTAAATCTGGACTGGAGCCATAATAAGTCATCCAATCCGAATCAATCTTACCCTTAATCTTCTTACGCTTCTTCTTACCGTTCTTTAACTTAACTACTTTATACGTTGTTTTGCTAAATTTTGCAAGTTTTTTGCCAATATACTTCCTGCCAGATAAGTTATTTGTTATTAAATAAACAAATCCGACACAATCTTCGGGTAAAGTTTCTACTTGAGTATTTTCGTAAATCCATGACATGCATAGTAGTTATCATCTTTGTCTAAATTTCAAAATATTTCTTTAACTTTGGATTAGACAACCACCCCCATGTTGTTAATTTACTATATAACTCTTTTGTTAATGCTGTATCTGCTGGCTCTTGTAAACAATTTACAATAGCACGTACTTCGCTGTCAATATGTTCTTTAAATCTATTAGGGTCTCTAGGATCACTAGTACCGGGCATAGGTTCACTATACTCCCACGCAGAGTATTGTCCTAATAATTTGGCTTTAATTTCTTCTGGTAGGTTTTTAATTTGTTGATACTCGGGGAATGTGAGCATGTTGGTTAGTACATCCACTTTGCGGCTTATGCACCATCGATACAATTCATCTAATGTGTGTACACTTAGCGCACTAGGTACAGGACGTACAGTTACATAAACATGACTCTCTGACCTATATTTTAAGTAGATATCGATGTTATTCAGTACAGTTTCTGTGCTAGAACCGTCACGGATAGCGTCGTTAAGGTCGCCAATAGTCTCTATACTAATACCTATGTCTACGTGACGAAATGCTTGTAATTTTTCTAATAGCGGAATGTTAACGGTGGTGCCGTTTGTTGTAAACCCAAAATAGATGTCTGTTTTACCTGCTGCAATTAAACGATCTACTAATTCTTCAAATTTTGGATTCATTAATGGCTCACCGCCAATGATATGCACAAACTTTAATACTCGAGTATTGCAAATAAAGTCAACTACATCGTCCCATGCTTCTTGATCGGTAGTCCAGTTCATACGTGCTGGGCCATGGTATGTTCCTGATTGTATTTCTTTTACTGCTATTCTACTGCTAGCAGTTGGCCCACACATCTTACATGCTAAATTGCACTCATTGCCTAGACTCATATGAAAACTATAAGGAGTCATATCAGTCATGCCATGATTTCTATCTGAATAATCAAAATACTTGCGATCGAAACTATTTTGGTAATCTTCTACAAAGTTTAACTGACTAATACCGCTTTTTAAATTTTCTTTAACTCGCTTGCTACTAGAACCCATAGCATCTTCAGCATAGCATTGTCCGCATAAGGGTTCGCTAATACCTCTGACTTTGTTTTTTCTAGCCGCACATTGATAATCGCTTTTAATCCATTCATTGATGGGCATATTGTGTACATTATAAATCTGTCCTTTGAGAGTTAAACTCATCGGATTAGGTTGACTACCGCAGGTATGGTATGTACCGTCAGCATTAATATGGACTTCGGTCCAGGGAATGTTACAGAATACATCTTTTACTTGCAGTTGCGGCATTTTATATTACAAATCTCTAAGTTAAATTCTTTGGTTAGTTCATCCCATACAGGATCTTCTAATATATCTTTAAGACTGCGTGTCTTTGCGTTAATTTTATTTTTATATTTCTCAGCAAACGCATTCTCTTGATAGCCCGTGTTAAACCAACCACATGGATATACATAACCTTCTACAGTTATGTTTAATTCTTTAGCACCGTTCATGCATTTAGCGTAAGGGTGTGCTGTTTTAGTCTGTTCTATTGTAAATGGATCGTCCCTGCCAAATACTTGCTTTTCACGCCGGTAGTTATTATCTTCTGATACAAAATCTTCTGTAGGCTTTAGTGGATCTATGCCTCTGACTAGATAACGTCCATCAAACTTAGCACTCTTAACAAGCTGGAATGTATCGCATCCGGCTCGTTCTGCTAACTTTGCAATAGTTTCAATCTTATCTTGATTAAAGTTAAAGTATATAGTACTCCAGTTAATATAACAAGGACTAGCTTCGCCTAATGTTTTAATTCCCAACTGTATACTATCCCAATCGCTGTTAACTCTGTACCGGTTGTTAGACTTATCGTCCCAGCCATCTATGCTAAACACTACTCCGTCATCTTCATCTAGCATGCAACCTAATAAGTTCCACCACTCGGCATCTTTATAACTACCATTGGTAACAATTTCTAAGCGTGTTGTTGAATTTGTTTTAACATAATCAACAATTTCTAAGAAGTCTTTTGCATATATAGGATCGCCTGTGTGCCCACAGAACAGCAAATACTTAATTTGACTTAGTACCGCAGGAGTAAAGATCTTAACAAACTCTTTTAATGTAATCTCTTGATTCAAGTAAGGTAGCTTTAACTCCGTGCGAGGGCAACGTGGACATTTTAGTGTACACTTTGAGCTTAATTCAACTTGAACTATGTCTAAGTTAAACGATGTCGATATCGGTGTTATAACTTGTGAACCCATTTTCTTTAACTACGTGGAGTGTATTGTTTACACGACCTGCTAATTCATCTTTGTGTGAAACTAACCAAATGCTCTTATTACTTTCACGACTCATCTTTTTCAGGATAGCCAAGGAATTTTCAACTCCAGAACTATCCATACCGCTGTCTACTAACTCATCAATGAATAACAAGTTAATGGGTTGATATAGACTTTCCCAAACATCACGGAAGCTCCACGACAAACTTAAAATAAGTCTGTTACGTTCACCCCTAGACAAGTTGTCAAAGTCTAAATCTCTACCTAGCTCAGTAATGGATACAGATAAGTCATTGTTAAACTTAACTGTGTGTGGTAATCCAATACGATCTAGGTATTGTCCCAAGCGGGCGTTTAAATAACTTAAATTCTGATCAATAATACGTTTACGAATAAATGAATCTTTGTTTGTTAATAGTTTAAGCAAGAACTCTTGGTGATCTTTAATATTAGTAAGCTCGTTAATAGTATCGTAACTGACTTCTTCTAAGCCTTGCTCGGTCATTTCTACAATTTGTTCTGCGTAAGGGTCTTGCTCAATGAGCTTAGTTTCTAACTGTTTAATTAAGTTGTCTACACTAGCTTGATGATGAATAGCATCTGATTCTTTATCGTAGAACGTTTCGGGCTTGGGTCCTAGTTTGCCCAGCCCATCGTGAGTTGACTGTAGTTCAGCCAGGAGGGTAGCATGTTCTTCCTTAAGCTGTATAGCTGCCGATAGTTCTCTCTGCTTTGATCCCAATACAGATTGGTGCTTTTCGTCGTGAAAGTCCTGTCCACAGGTATGACACGTATGATTTTCCAACGAAACGATTTCTGCTGATATCTTGCTAATAGTCTTTTCTTCGCGATTAATGTCCAATTTGGTACGGCTAATCGCCGATGATAGTTCATTGAGATCCTTTCGAGTTTGATCCCAAACCTTGAACGCTTGGTGTGCCTGAATCTCGGCCTTGATGTCGATTTTCTGTAGCTCTTCAATTCCGACCTGTAGCTTTTGCGTCTCTTCTGCATGTTTGTTTATCCACAATGTTTGTCTGCGTTTCAATGCTTCAATTTGTTCTTCAATTCGTTTGTTAGCATCAGTAACAGCCTTGATGCGAAACTCTTCGGCTGTAATAGCGTCTTTGGTTTCTTTATTAAGCTCTTTTAACTTATCGGCCTTTTCACTAAGCAATGTAATACCAAGCAACTGTTCAATGATAGTACGCTGATCGTTTGCTTTGAGTGCAAGGAACGGTTCTGTGTAGGTGTTCAGTGCCACGATATGCTTAAACATATCGTGGCTCATACCAAGCATACGTTCTATTTCTGCTTGTGTTTCGCGGCTATCACCTTGTGCATCATCGGTAATTTCTTGTTCAGCATCGCCAACAAAGAATTTCATTACGTTTGGCTTACGCCCACGCTCGATGCGATAACTTTGTCCGTCTTTTTCAAAATCAATACAAACCATCATGTTCTTTTGGTTAGTCTTATTGATTAAGTTATCTTTCTTGATGTTAGTGAGTGCGTTACCGTACAGGGCATAGCTTAGTGCATTAATAATTGTAGTTTTACCTGTACCGTTACGTGCACCGGAGTCGTCTCCGCCTAAGTCTAAGTTTTCACCTAAGACTAATGTTAAGTCCTGGCGATCAAAGTTGACTGCTTGTGTAGTATTACCCACACTCATAAAATTCTTAACGGTTAGATCTTTTATTTTAAACATATTTGGCTATTATACTATACTTGTTGTTGAGAAATCAAATTAAATCCCATCGCTTGGGCAATTTCCTTATGGGTTGTACCGAAGTCTTGATCCCTAATAGAATCAAACCTACGTACACGTCTTACGAACTCTGACCCATCGCTACCTTCAGAGTTAGCTACTTGTTCGGCTATGTTGCGTAACTCCTTAACTGGAGAGTTGGCATACTTGTTGGCAACTAACTGCTTTGCTGCTGGAGTCATACGATCAATATTAAAATACTTTGGTTCATCTAGGAAGTTTAATACATAACGAACACCAATTTGGTTGGCCCAGGCAATTAACTCATCTAGGTAGTAGACATTTTGTATATTAACTGTGGGCATAACACACAAATTGATATTACTAGATAACTCTTTAAATTTGAGTATATTGCGTTCGACTTCAGTCCAACTACCGCCGCGCTCTAATTCAAACCGTGCACCAATGTTATCAATGCTTACGGCAATATCAATTTCTTTAAACTGTAACAACGTATCAATTAAATCTTCGGGATATATACTACCGTTTGTATTAACGTGTATCCTTATGTGTTTGGCATGATCATTCTCAACAGCACTACGCAAAAACGTTTTTAACTCTTTGAGTAAAAATGGTTCGCCGCCGTAAAAGTCTAAGTTTTCTATTGTGGGCAATAGTTTATCTAACTCTGCCCAAGTATATTCATTATATCCATCCCAACGATTGCCAACAACAGGGGCAATAACACCGGACTTAATTTGTATTTGTCTATACTCGTCAGCTACTAAACTACTGCTAGTGGGATTACAGGTACGACATTTAAAGTTACATACATTACCAGGCTTTAAGTCTAAGCTACGTATGGCTAGGCTATCGTACCATGTGGCATAAAACTCTTCGGCATTTTTACTTACGTGCCATTGACGATTACTGGTTAGCCCCTGATCTTCTATGCGCCAACAATGCTCACAGCCTTTGGCACGTACTCCGTTGAGTAGTTGGGTTCTTACTTGATTGATAGCGTCGCTGTGGAATATTTCTGTTAGGGTGCTTTCGTTAGCATTGCCTAAATAGTCTGCGCTAACACAACAAGGGTGTACGTTGCCTGTGTGTCTAACTTCTAAATGGCTCCATAGTAACGGACAAAAAGTATCTTGGCTAACGCGATATCCTGTTCCCGGTACACCTGCATCTGTTATCTCGTTTTGCCAAATACAAAAATACTCGCCAATGTCTAGTAATTCTCTAGCACGAGCAACGTGGTTAACTAATTCTATGTCCGGGTAGTTACCATAAAACACAATACGCTCATAGTCAGCAAATACATCTTTGCGTACACTTTCTAGTAGCTTATAGGCTGCTGTTGGTGTGTGGCTAACGTCAGCAAAGTCAACAAAAGCTACTAACTTGTAGTCTAGTTCTAAATTGGCACGTAATTGTTCTTTATTCACAGCGTCTACAGTTGCTTACGCAAATAGGGTTGGGTTGATTACTAGCAAAGTTTTCAGGATACTTAACTTGAAAAACATCGCTGTTGATGATATCTTTGAGGTCGTTGTAGTGTAAATTAATTTTTTTATAGTCGCCAATGACATCATTTAATTTTTTATTAACTAAATTGGAAATGCTAAAGTCGTGGGCACGATGCCATCCCATTAAATGGCAACAGGGCCACACAGTTCCGTCAGCATAGATAGATATCCATTTAGTATTGATTGCTTCACAGTCAATAGCAGTAGTACTAATATTCTTTTTATATTCTAGTTCTGCTTCGACAAAATTAAGTTTAATATCTGCGGGCTCTAAGCGATGAGTAACTACACCGTTGGCATAAACGTCTTGGTATCCGCTATTGGTAAAACGGCCCGAGCTACGCAACCAAAAGTGTGCAAATCCTAGATCCCGGCTTAATTGTCTAGCCTCTTCAACTTGATGTTGATTATGTTTAAAAACAATATATTGCCATTCTGCATAACCGCCAGCAAGTATAAATGTTTGTGCATTCTTAACGGCTAGGTCAAAGTCGACGCCAATTCTGTATAGTGGGCTAGTATCAGCTAAGCCATCTATGCCAAATATAACTTTATCTTCTGGCCCTAGCAACATAGCTAAATCAGTCCATGTGCTAGTTGATCCTAGTCCACCATTGGTGTGCATTACAATAGGCGCTGTGCTGTGTAGCTTCATGTATTCTACAAGGTTACGAATACTTTTATGCGCCATGCAGTCGCCGGTGCTGCCATTAAAGTTAATGCTGGTTAAGTTAGCCCAAAAGCTAGCAGGAATACGTTCTTTAAGTAAATCTAAAGTTAGTTCGTTGTTTAATGTCTTGTTTACGCTACCATCTGTGGGAGTGCGTAGACATTGAGGACAGCGAGCCTGGCAAGTGTTTGTGGGCTCAATTTCTAATCTGCGTATGTCCTCAAGTTTATACACTATAGATTTCTGTAAATGTCTAACAATAGATTTTTGTTAAATTGTTCGCTGTCAATTGTGCTTAACTGCCCGAATACAATTTGATCGACGCTTTCAAATTCAATGTTGCCTTGTATTTCGTAATCGGTTAAGTCTGTAACCTTAGCTGGGATAATTGTAATCTCTCTAAGTTTGTAAGTATCAATGAATGTTTCTTTGATAAACGTAGCTTCTTCGTAGCTAATATCAATGTCTAAATTGACACGTACATGCATGTTAGGTTTAAGCATAACTTCGGTATGTTTAAGTACGTCCGACAAGTTAAACACACGATATAACGGTTGATCCGGCCATGCGTGATATACAGGCGGCTTGTCCCATTCTAAAATCATTAGACCACGATCGTCATCGCCTGCATCTGCGTAGTTATGCGGGAAGCAATTGCCTAAGTAAGTAACATTGCCTTTAGTTTGTCGTTTATGGAAGTGCCCTGAGTAAACATGTTCAAAGCCTAGTAACGAATCTGCAGACATCTCGCCGTGATCGGGCATAGCAACCATAGCGTTCATCATATATCCAGGCAACTCGAAGTGCCCGAACATATATTTGCCTTTTAGCTTTTTAAGCTTCTTATGGTCATCGCCCACGAGCCAAGGAGCAATAGTAACATCGCCCATAGTAGTCCAATCGTTACAAATGTGAATGTTACTGAGGTGTTTGGCCCACTCCACAGATTGTACATCACGTTTATCGCGATAATACAAATCATGGTTGCCCGGAATGAAGTAAGTGTTTTCAAAGTTGGCATTTAAATGCTCCAGTGCTTGTAGACTGTATTGAAGTGTGAGAATATTAATACTAGCACGATTATTGTGCCAGTCGCCAGTAAAGATGCAAGTCTCGCATCCTTCTTCTTTGGCTTTCTGGGTAGCCCATTTAACAAAGTTCAAACAGTCATCGTTGTGTAGTTGACTGTTTGATTTTAGTCCAAAGTGTATATCGGTAAAGACCGCGGCCTTTTTAAATAGATTAGTCATAGCTACGACTATACACTATTAAAAGGAAAAGATCAAATACTAATTCGTTCAATCATCGTAGCCGCCATCGCTACCACCAGAACTAGTAGAAATTTTCATACCCTGGCGTGTATAGGATGGAGTTAAGTTGTTCATTTCGAGGATATCGTCTCGCAAATTTTGATTACGCTTTTCGATATTAAGTACCCGAGTAAATGAATTGGTGATAGCAGCAGTATAATAGGCAAACGGATTTTGACTTTTCGCTTCATCAAACTGAAGTCCAATTTGAGATAGCTGTAGTAGTGCCTGTGATCGCATTTCGTCATTGTAAGTATATCCTCTCCAGTTAGAGCGTGTAGCATAGCGTTCGCATAGTTTAATAAACATATGAGCTAGCTTAGGAGTCATCTTGCCGTGTTCGCGACTAAAGTGTCCCTTTTTAAGTGTACCTTGCCAATGGCTCTTGCCCACAACATACGGCTCACCTTCTTCATTGACTTTATAATGAAAAAACGGAGGAAAGTTACATTTAACGTATTTTGTATTACCTGCAATGTCTAGCTCATCATCGTCGTATTCTGAGCGCACCAGGCCATCTTCTTCCATTGCCTTAACTGCGGCCTTGCGACTTTTAACATCGTCGACTGGAATATGTTCCCACGTCATTACACGGAATACTACATCGGTATCTTTGACTTCTTTGAGCTTGACTTCAAACTCGTCCATTTTACGTTTAACACCATCTGCGGCCACAGCGGCCTCGTGTGCTAGTTTAGTCAAACGTTCTGCACGATCTTTACGTGCTTGTAAAATGTTCTTTTTGTTAATTTTACTAACATCTAGCAAGATCATGTCATATGCAGCATCTTCTAGATTTGGAAAACAACAGTAAGTTGTTTTGCTTTTGTGGATTTCTTTTAGAATGTCTTTATTATTAAGATAGTTATGGCGCACCTGCGTTTCCTTTAAAGTTAGCACATACTAACATATTTAATTTGGCTGTGTCAACCTTTTTATGAAAATAGTCCAAACATTATATTAGCCTATAATTGCGGGTAATAAATACAGTATAACACAGGACATATTATGCCAGTTTTACCTAATGCATCATTACCAGGCCCAGCAGGCGGCAGTAATAACTCAATTGGCTCTGCCATTGGGTCTAGCCTATTAGGTTCTGTTGGCTTAAGCCCAGCTAGCAATAGACAAAACGTAGCAGATATGTTCCAATATAGCAATAAAACAGTAGGACCTGCTCCACGTTTTATATTCCCAGACGCTGCACTAGACTGGCGTGTGCGTGTTGGATTAGCCCCGGGTAGCAACTATTTCTACAACGATCCTAGCAACGTATTATTAAGCCCATTGGTTAGAGAAGCTGGGTTAGGATCTGTAAATGCAGTAGCTGGCGCAATTTCTAATATCTTTGCTGGTGGCGGCACACAACGTATTGGTGTAGTATTTCCATATACTCCGCAGATTACTGTACAACATACGGCTAACTATACTCCACAAAAATTAACTCATAGTAACTATGCACAATATTACTACGACAACTCCGAAGTACAAGCAATCCAATTGACTACAGATTTTACTGTACAAAGTGTTAACGAAGGTCAATACTTATTGGCTACAATTTACTTCTTTAGATCGATTACAAAAATGTTTTACGGACAAGATCCGTTAGCAGGCAACCCTCCTCCGTTGGTTTACTTAAACGGTTATGGACAATACTATTTCCCTAACGTTCCTTGCTTGGTAACTAGCTTTGCTCATACTATGCCGTCGGATGTTGACTACATGGATATCCCAGAGCCACGTGCTACTAACACAGGATACAATCCGCAGTTTACTAACTATAGATTAAACAGTACACGCTTGCCAACAACAAGTTCTATTACATTAACACTACAACCGGTATACAGTCGTTATGCACAAAGTCGAGGATTTAGTCTCACTGACTTTGCAGCAGGGGCATTAATTAACCCGGGTGCAAGCGGCAGACCAAATACTGTATTTGGAGCAACACAAGGCGCTAAGAATGTTGTTAGCGCCAATCGTACTAACGGCGGATTCCTATAATGTCAGCTACATATTCTAAATCAAGTCCATATTATGGCACTAGCACCTGGGGCCAATACCTTGATGTATGGGCAGGCAAAACAATACCGGCAGCGGTAACAGATGCAATATATCAAATCGACTCTGCATATAATTTACGTCCAGATTTGCTAGCACACGATTTATATCAAGACAGTAACTTATGGTGGGTATTTGCGGTTAGAAATCCCGACACACTAAAAGATCCGTTGCTAAATTTCAGACCTGGTGTTGTTATATATGTACCAACTAAAGCTACCCTTCAACAAGCAATCGGAATTTAACTAAATGGCAAACACTACAGCCATTGATCCTGGACCAGTAAACATCAATGGTGTTGGATCTACTGGTCAAGATAAGGGAAATAAAATTCCTCTAGCTACCCCTGCGGTTCCTAACCCAATGCACAATTATGCATCCTGGACCTACTCATGGAGTTTATGGTGGCTTGATATTGGCGACAAAAACAATCTAATGGCATGTGACGATGTTGATGCTGCACAAGCATATCAACTTGGGCCGCTAAGTTATGTAGTAGCCGAAGACGGAGGTCGATTTACTGATCGTAGACTACCTAGTCAGTATGGCTTAAATTATCAATTGCAGGAAGTGCAGTTGTCAACGCTGATTGGCCTCAATCAAGTTAGTAAACACACCAATCTCGCCACAGGATCAATGACTGTAGTTGAGCCATATGGTGTTACATTTATTGATACATTAGCTGATGCGAGTTGGGATCCGGTGCAAAAGAAATATATTAACTATACTCAGCAACCATTTTTATTACAAATTGATTTTAAAGGATTTGACGATAACGGTCAACCAATACCAGACAGTGAAACTGCTCTGTACAGAAAACGTTATCCTATTTCGATACTAAGCATGAAAGTGGCAGTATCTGCCAAAGGTGCAGAGTACAAAATACAATTTGCGCCATCAACTCATATAGGGCAACGCAACGAACACACAACTACTCCAGCTGATTTTACTGTAACAGCTGGAACAGTAGCTGAATTTTTTACAGAATTTAAAAACCAGTGGAATAGATACTATACAACAGAAGTATTAACTGGTAGATATCAATATGCTGACGCTGTTTATTTTGACATAGATGATGCTATTTCCTCTTCGTCGATCGTTAATAAAAACGAAGCACCACTTACATGGGCAAGCACTAAGGATTCTAATTTAGTATTGGATAAGCTAACCTGGAGCATACCAAAAGGTACTTCGGTAATGGATTTAATTGCTAGAGTAATAGTGCAATCGGATTGGCTAATTAATACACAGCTTGGGTTAGAAAAAGCCAATAATAATGGAAATCAAACAGACCCTACTAACTTGTTTAAGACAGTAGTAAAAACATTGTACGAAGGGGTTGACTATAGCGGAGCAATACAATCGGGTGTGTACGATAAGACTAAATCTCGCAGACCAATGTCATTCACTTATGTTGTCCATCAATATACATCATGGAAGGGTTCTCATCCTTCAATGAAAGGCACTATTCCAGATACTCGTCCGTGGGTAGTTAAGTATTACAATTACTTGTACACTGGTAAAAATACAGACATTGTTGATCTTAAAATTAATTTTGATACTACGTACTACACAGCAATTAACACTTATAATAGACAAATTGCTGCTAGTCAAAGTTCGGCAGCCACTGGCGACGAAAATAAATTAATTAGTGCTAAAACTGTAGCATTCACACCGGAAGTACTGTCGGGTGCAATTACTC
>Ga0208622_1000108_pt1 | contig 37542 bp, 39 predicted proteins | sample CryBogCBH12Jul09_FD_184621 | JGI IMG/M metagenome (GOLD analysis project Ga0208622, IMG submission 184621) | Freshwater microbial communities from Crystal Bog, Wisconsin, USA - CBH12Jul09 (SPAdes) | ecosystem: Environmental > Aquatic > Freshwater > Lake | place: Crystal Bog, Wisconsin, USA... | reverse complement strand
CCTACCCAGTCCAGTCACACCTACCCAGTCCAGTCACACCTACCCAGTCCAGTCACACCTACCCAGTCCAGTCACACCTACCCAGTCCAGTCACACCTACCCAGTCCAGTCACACCTACCCAGTCCAGTCACACCTACCCAGTCCAGTCACACCTACCCAGTCCAGTCACACCTACCCAGTCCAGTCACACCTACCCAGTCCAGTCACACCTACCCAGTCCATCGGGGTTCGGGCATGGTGCGATGCAGCATGATGCACCAATGTTGTGCTGCACCAAAATAGTGCTGCACCAAAAAAGTGCATAATGCACCATTTTGGTGCAAACTACGCACCATTATGGTGAACTCGCATAGAGCCGTTTTAAAGGGCTTTAGAGCCGTTCGTTCAGTTGTCCTATACCTATATCATCCTCCCTATTTTAAAATCAATGGTGATCGTTTAAATGAGCCGATATGCTGCTTTTATGGGGTAGCAAACTCCAGTAAAACCAGCGTACAAGCTCAAAACTAAACGCTTAAACCCTATCCCTCGACTAGGAATAAAAAAACCCGCCTAAGCGGGTTTAAAAGGGTTTAAGAGTTTAGTTTTAAAGTAATGCTCTGCAAAACACGCAGAGAACATTACCACCCCATCTTTTATGACGAGAGCAGATCGGACAACGCAAACGAGTATCGGTCATTATGCAAACTCCCTGATCTTAGTAGATTCGTAAGCCAGCCATGAGAATGACTTGCGAGCGAGATCGTAATTGTTGATGACTTGGATAAATTCACCCTCGCTCAAGCGAGTATCAATCACCATGTAGCAGAGATCAAAAAAACTTGCTTCACCGAACTCGTCAATGAATGAGCGAACTTCGTAATTAGTCAGGGTGCTTGCAGTAGTAAAACCCTCCTCCAGCATCATATCGAGCATATAGTCGATATCGTAGTCGAGTGCATCCTCGTAATCGTATGATTTTGGTCGAACTTCACCATCATAGTAAGAGCCATTCATATACGAGTGAGAGTATGACTTACCGACTGGGGGGTAATAAGTTGATACTGGCTTCTCTGCGACTTGCTTACGAGCTTTTTTGATGCCCTTGATAGGTGTCTTACTGGCGCTCTTACTGGCGCTCCAAGCGTAGGTATTTGAGAGCCATAAACCACCCCAGTAAACACCCTCGTCTTTATTGATCGTGACAATACGACCATCGTTATCCATAAGCACGAATTTATTTGATGCGCCAATATGCTCACCGATCAATTCTGCAAATGCTTCGCTAAAAGCAAAATCGGGATTGTGAGCGAGCATAGGTCGCAGATAATCCTTGATGTAGTGATAGGTGTCTGACTTCGTGATATCGGCTTTATTGTCGGTATGTAAGATGCCATTGTGCATAAGCCATAGATCGACACCATGATCTTTAGAGTTGAGAACTTCATATGGATGGCAGTTGTCAAGATCGGTAGCTCCATGAGTTCTCATACGCAAGTGAAAAGCGCAAGATTTTCCCTCGATATGCTCACGATAAAACTTCACGAAATCTTTTGCAGTTTTAGGCAAAATCTTTTCGATGATGAGCGAGCCATTGTCGGAGCGCATGACACCTACTCCGTCAGAGTTGTAGTCGTAAAAATCTTCGAGCCATTCGTCAGAGAGAGCTGGAGCGTTTGAGTTTTGAGTGATAAGTAAACACACGATATAAATTCCTTTAAGTTAAGTTGATATTTATGCTTCGATTGCTTCTACTACTGGGGTGATACGAGGGTTTTGCTTTACAAGGCCAGAGCGAGGGAGCGTAAAACCTTTACTTGATAAATACGCTCTCAAGTTGATCGTGTCTTGCTTATTTTCAGGCTTACAGATGAACTCTAAAAACTTCGCAGTAGTAAGCTCATTCAAGCTCGCATCAAGGGTAAAAAACCAGCTCGCATAAGTAAACTCTAAGCAAGCCATGATCGTTTGATACTTGAGCGATCCCTTAAACAATCTGAACTCGATGGTATTGGAGTTTTGAAAATTCAGAGCTTCGTAGCGATCTTGATTTAAGTTTTGGAGCTGGTGTCGTTTATTGTCATACTGCTTAGCTTCCTTGAGCCAATGCAGATTAAGCTTTTTATCGTGAAATTTTGCGTAGCTATCCGATGATCTGCGAGCGAGCGCATAGATAAGCGCATCATTCGACTGATCGTTGATAAACAAAACGAGCTTACTAGCATGGTAGAGCGTCATATCTGACTTGCAGATATGGATATGCAATCCACAAGTTGAAGTGTCATGCGAGCGCACCGATCTCCAACGATTCTTAAAGAACTCTAATTGCTTCGCATGAATATCAAGCCCAGTAAAATTCGTGACGATCTCAAAGCCATGATCGAGCGAGCCATCATGCTCGCATAGAGCATAGGTATAGCTAGAGCCATCAATATCGGAGCGATGATTACTAATGGCATCGAGTAGCTCTTGCGCTTTATTGGAGCGATCTGCGCTATCGTTTACTTCGACTTCAAGCTCAAGCCCTAAGTAGATCGGCTTCTTGCGCTTATCGTGCAAACTGGGGATACCATCGAATGATTCAGAGCTGGAGTGATATTCACCGATCACACCATCCTCATCGGCTTCGTCATCGTCATCTCTGACATAGGTGTCACGATAATCGCTCCAGTGGTAATTACGATCACGACAAGAATCGCAGATGCGATAGTCATCGTAAGCCCAGTGCATATTATCTTCATGCTCTAAGCGATTACAGTCGGAGCAGTTGTGAATCTCTACCGAAAATAAATTGTTGATGATGTCACCCCAGCAGAGCGTAGAGCGCAGATCACGATCATCATTCAGATAGTCGAGAATCTCCTCAAGATCATCACTACCGTCTCGCAGAGCATTACCGATTAAACCACCTACCATTTTAAAAGCGAACTTTTTGCCCAGCCATCCACTTGGATTACTGGAAAAATAATGCCGATAAGATTTGTGGCATCCTGACAGCAAGTTGTCACGAACTCGATAGTGAACTAATGTTTTGCGACCATCTACATCACCATTACCAGCATAGTGAGCGAGCCATATATCTAATAATTTATTCATAAAAACTCCATTAAGTAAGTTGATAAAAAGCCAGTAAAAAATTACAGGCTTCACGATCTTACACCATATCTATTACTGAATACTACTAGCTCATCGAATGAGCCAGTAAGCAAGATCATAAGCTCATTTCGTGAGCTAGTGAAGTAAGTGTTTACCCTAATCTATTTGGTGCGATGCAATAACGACCAGCCAGCCCTTATATCTATTGAAAGCGTAGAGATCGTGCATCGTTGTAGGCTACCCCATCAACGATATGCGATCTCGTCTCTATGAGCCGATTAGATGCCTTGCTGGGGATTATGGGGTGCGCTCTGTTATCTACTGGCTCGATATGGTGTCCACCCCAGCCCAGCACCCTCGCACGCGCATCAAGCCAGCTCACCAGCTCACCAGCTCACCAGCTCACCAGCTCACCAGCTCACCAGCTCACCAGCTCACCAGCTCACCAGCTCACCAGCTCACCAGCTCACCAGTTTACCCATGCACCACAATGGTGCATAGACCAGCGCACCAGTCCACCATGTTGCAGTGCAGCACCCGTGCACCAGACTGGTGCATATGCACCATGTCAGTGCGCTAATGCACCAGTCTGGTGCATGCACCAATTTGGTGCAGACAGTCCCCTTTTCAGTCCTGCGACCCCGCTTTTTTTAGACCCCCTCCCCTTCCGGCCGGGCCCCTGACCAAGCACGAATTTGTGCAAAATCCTATGTTTTAAAATTTTTTTTTAATAATTTCTTAGGGAAGTGTGTCAAGACTGTCAAATTTGCCAGTAAATTGACACACTTCTTTTTAGGGGGTCCCTTATAAATCAAGGACTTACAAGCGATTGACACACTTGACACACTTCTTTTCATTTTTTTAATTTTTTTAAAAAAAATAATAAATAGCGTGGAGGGGTAGGTGTCAAAATCCACTGGCAAGTGTGTCAAGTGTGTCAATGACTACTTTTAGTTATATCAATATAACTTTTTGTAATAAGGTACGAAACGGCCATATATGCGTATTAGTAAACATATGAACAAGTACGTTTACCAAATCCAAGGGGCACTGGAAAACAGCGAAGGCGAATTCCAAGGCTTTAGATTGCTTGTCTGCGATCTTTATAACTTAGACCAGGTAGACATGCCTAAATCCGTATTGGATAGAGAAACCAGCAAGTACCTGCAGTTCCGATTAAAAATAACATCGGGCACGTCAGACGTGATGGATATCCGTAGATTACCGCATCAAGTTCAGATACGAATTCGAGCGCTGTTAGGGCGCTGGCTAGACAACTGGGTCTTACAAAACTTTTATGGCGATACTAGCAACACAAAGGGTGTTAACCCTTGACTATTGGAAAATAGCCGAACATATAACTGAAAGTGATATAGTTTTTGACCGACATGGGAAACCTGCTCGGGTTAAACTCGTTCAAAAATACCGTTCTGATAATTGCTATGCAGTTTACTTTGACGATGGGTTGTCTATCAAAGGCGACTTAAACCTTTGTTTACCTGTAGAAAACGAAAAATACAGAAAACGGGTAAACCAATACAAAGGCCAGCGTAAGTTTTCACGCCCAATAGCTATCAAATCATTGGAAGAACTTAAAGAACTACCGCTTCGTGGCAGGGAAAACCGCCATGAGTACACAGTTCCCACAGCAGACCCACTGAAATTCCCCACGCAAACCCTTCCAGTGCCACCTTTTGTGTTTGGCTTTTGGTTTTTTAATCGAAAGTATGACGATACCATGTACGCACCCCCTGGAACAGACGAATTTGTGCATCGTAAATTCAAAGATGCTGGGTATAAACTGATTCCAAAACGAATCACCCACAACGGGCAACAAAAATTTATTACCCAGCCAACCATCAAGTCTCATTTGGTGCCAAACATTCCAACAAGTATTCCGGATAACTACCTACTTGCATCGGAAGAACAACGATTGGAACTGCTTCGTGGAATTATTCACGCAAAGTCGCGCCAATATAACGCAAAACGAGATAGGTTTCGGGTAACTACTCGAAATAAACTTGAAGCTAAACAGATTCAGTACCTTGCCGAATCACTTGGTTGTAAAACAAAACTGTATAAGCAAGCAAACAAATCGGGGCATTCCCTAGAAATTAAAACTCGATTACGTTTGATTGAAAACCAAGTATCCCCTAATTTAAAAATACGCCAACAGTGGCGGTATGTTGATGAGATCGTTCAGATCCAGCCACAAAATTGTGTACATATCGAAACTGACAGCCCAGATGGAAGCTTTCTCGTAGGAGAAGGATTTATTGCATGCCATTAGACCCAACAAAAGAAAAATACCTAACCAAATTCATGGAGAACAGGCAGCATTGGCCTAAACCAATGTTAGACCTCATGGTTTGGCAAGCTAAATGGGCTGTTCAAGCCCTACCGCACCAAAGAGAACCCGAAGATGGAGAGTACGACACATTCCTTATGCTTGCCGGTCGTGGATCTGGCAAAACGCACACTGCTAGCCATTGGATTGGCATCCGCGCTGCTACCTACGACAACACTCGCTGGCTTGTCACCGCCCCAACCTCTAATGATATTCGTGCAACTTGCTTCGAAGGAGACTCCGGTCTTCTCAATATCATACCCAAGAGCCTTATACGAGATTACAACAAGTCCCTCTTTGAAATTACCCTCATCAACGGATCAATCATTCAAGGGATTCCAGCATCCGAACCAGAACGATATCGTGGTAAGCAATACCACGGAGCTTGGTTTGACGAGCTGTGCGCCTTCGACTATCTTGACGACGCATACGATGGTGTACAGTTCACTTTGCGACTTAAGGATCCTAGAATCCCCCGTGTCCAGCAGATCATCACCACCACCCCCAAGCCACGCGAGCTCATCGTTGACCTTAACGAAGGCAAAGTTGGGGGCGACGTCTACGTTGTCAACGCGTCATCGTTCGACAACAGAGAAAACCTGTCAGAAACGTTCTTCAAACAGCTAGAGACGTATGATGGCACCGACATTGGTCGCCAAGAGATCTATGGTGAGATTCTTGACCCCGAGTCATCAGGCATTATCAAACGTAAGCAATTTAAAATGTGGCCTGCTGACAAACCTACCCCAGTGTTAGAGTATGTTCTTGCCAGTTACGACCCAGCGACCAGCGAAAAAACACACAACGACCCAACAGCATGCACAGTATGGGGCGTGTTTGAGCAAACTGACGGTGGTACATGCGCAATGTTGTTAGATTCTTGGGATGAACACCTGTCTTACCCAGAATTACGCCGTAAAGTAGTTAATGACTTTAAAGAAGTTGTTTATGGCTCAGATAATGATTTTGGAAAAGGTAAAAAAGCGGATTTAATACTGATGGAAGATAAATCAGCCGGTATTTCACTGATCCAAGAGCTTAGAGGCGCTGGAGTACCCGTTCAAGGATACAATCCGGGCAGGGCAGACAAAGTCCAGCGATTAAACATCGTAGCTCCTTTGGTAGCCAAAGGAAAAATCTTCATTCCAGAAGATCCTAAGAAACCTGGAGAGTTTGCCGACTGGGCTAAGCGTTTTTTACGCCAAGTCTGCTCGTTTCCTGAAATGGGAGGGCATGATGACTACGTAGACTCCCTTTCACAGGCATTACGGATACTTAGGGACGACAATTGGCTACAGTTAGACTATCTACCAGCCCGTGATTATGACTACGCTGACGATGATAGAAATAAGAGATTTGTTAATCCGTATGCCCAATAGGGCGGATACGCCTAAAATAGCGTATTAGTTAAAATAAGGGCTGATTCCCCGCCCACCAAATTCCAAATAAAATAATCTATGGCACAACCACAATTTCCCATCCAAGCTGGCGGCAATTTGCCTGGCCTTGATCGCGAAAGCGAAGTCAAGGACGCAAAGCAGCAAGACGCTGACATGGAAGAGTATGAAGACATACTTGGATTAGATTCAGACGAAGTAGAGCAAGAAGTCATTGAGCTTGATGATGGTTCCGTGGTGGTAAACTACGTAGAAAAATCAAGCCCACTTAAGAATCCAGAGTTTTATGCAAACCTTGCAGAAGAGTTTGATGAAGGAACATTAGACACTTTAGCAAATGAGTATCTGGACTACATTGACGTAGATAAAGAAGCTCGTAAACAACGAGACAAACAATATGAAGAGGGACTTCGTAGGACCGGCCTTGGTAAGGACGCTCCTGGTGGTGCTACTTTCGACGGCGCTTCTAAAGTTGTTCATCCCGTCATGGCCGAGGCTTGCGTTGACTTCGCAGCCTCTGCGTCCAAAGAGCTATTACCGTCAGACGGCATCGTCAAATCCAACATCAAAGGAAACGACGACAAAGCAAAAGAAGAAGTTGCTGAACGAAAAGTAGACTTCCTTAACTGGCAGTTAACACAGCAAGTTCCTGAGTTCCGCGATGAGATGGAACAACTGTTTACTCAGTTGCCACTTGGTGGTTCACAGTACCTCAAGTGGATGTATGATGATGAGCAAGCTCGCCCAACGTGCGAGTGGGTACCAATTGACAACATCATCCTACCTTACGCATCAACCAACTTTTACACAGCGCAGCGTGTTACTGAGCAACAAGACATTACTGGCGATGAGTACCTAAAACGTATTGATGCTGGTTTGTACCGTGACTTAGATAATTTAGATTATACATCTGACGCGCCGCTAAACGACCAAACACGTAGTAAAGCAGCAAACGATAAAATTGAGGGTATTGATATGCCTTCAAAAAATATTGACGAATTACGTAGAGTTTATGAGATTACTTGCTTTATGCGACTGGATGAAGATCCAGAGACCGAAGGTAAACGCGCCCCATACATTCTGACTATTGACGAATCAACAAGCAAAGTATTATCACTCTACCGCAACTGGGATGCAAACGATGAGAAGCGCGAAAAACTGGACTGGATGGTTGAGTTTAAATTCATCCCTTGGCGTGGTGCTTATGCTATTGGTCTCCCCCATCTTATTGGCGGCTTGTCTGCTGCTCTCACTGGTGCTTTACGTGCTCTGCTTGATGCTGCTCATATCAACAACTCTCAGACAATGCTTAAGCTCAAAACTGGACGCGTGTCTGGACAGTCTGATCGAATTGAACCTACCCAAGTAATTGAAGTAGAAGCTGGCGCCGGTGTAACTGACATTCGTCAGATCGCCATGCCAATGCCATTCAATCCACCATCTAGCGTATTGTTTGATTTACTAGGTTGGTTAACTCAAGCAGCTAAAGGCGTGGTTACTACCGCAGAAGAAAAGATTGCTGACGCTAACAGTCAGATGCCAGTGGGCACAACCCAAGCTCTGATTGAGCAGGGCGCTAAAGTATTCTCTAGTATTCACGCTCGCCTGCATCGCAGCCAAGAAAAATCACTGGCCATTATTTCCCGTATCAATCATTGGTACTTGCAAGATATGGACAACCAGTCTGGCACTGAGATTGAAGTACGTGACTTTGCATACAACTCAGACGTTCGTCCAGTATCCGATCCCAACATTTTTTCTGAGACACAACGTCTTGCTCAGAATCAAGCACTGTTACAAATGGCGGGCTCTGCGCCTCCAGGAATGTTTGATATGCGCGCAGTATATAAGCGTGTACTCAAGCAATTAAAAGTTCCGGAAATGGAAGAAGTATTGCCAAACCCACAAGGCGCCAACGAATCCAATCCGGCCTTAGAGAATGTCTCTATGACGATGGGACGACCCGCTGCTGCCTACCCCGACCAGGACCATATTGCCCACCTTAAGATTCACTTAGAGTATGCAATGAATCCTGCGTACGGTGGTAACCCATTAATTGGACCAGTGTTTGCTCCTCATGCACTTGAGCATATCAAGCAGCACTTAACACTGCACTATTTACAATCTATGCGTGGCTATGTTGCGCATGCTGCTGGTGGTGAAGACATCCTTAAGTTGCATCAAGAAGCGCCACTAGACCAAGAAGCACAACAAGCCTTGGCAATGGCATCACAAATGGTTGGCCAAGATGCACAGCAAACTATTGGACCATTCTTACAACAAATTCAAGGTCTAGCCCAAAAAGTTGCCCAAGCTCAACAGCAACAACAGCAAACAGCTCTTATGTCTGACCCAACCGCTGCGGCAATTGTTAAGACTCAGACAGCTGAGACACAACGTAAAATGCAAGAAGCCCAGTCTAAGATGCAGCTTGATACTCAAGCTATGCAACAAGACTATCAAGTTAAAATTGCTGAGTTGCAGCAAAAAGTTCAAGAGCTTCAAGCTAAATATAGCACCCAAACAAGCATTGATAACCAACGCAATGCAACTGATATTGCTATGGCTAACATCAACAACGCGGCAAAAGAGCGTATTGCTACTATTACCGCTGGCGCAGCAATGGATCAGCTCCAAACTCAACTTGAAGCCGAACAAGACCAATCTGCAATGGAAGCTATCCAAGCATCTAACCAAGACATTCGTCAGCATGGCTTAGCAATCCAACAACAAGCGTTTGAGCAACAAGCAAATCAAGTTCAACAACAAATTGAAGCCCAACAGGCTCAACAACAGCATCAACAAGGTCTGGCACAAGCAGATCAGCAACACCAAATGGAGTTGCAGCAACAGGACCAGCAGCATCAACAGGGTTTGCAACAAGCCCAAGAACAACATGCTCAACAAATGGACCAAATGCAGCAACAACAAGCAGCACAACCACAAACACCTACTGAAGGACAATAATGGCAACTAAAAAACAAAACGGCGGCGAGTTAGGTTTCAAAAAGACCTACAAGATGACCGGCACTCCTGGCTACGCTGGTGGCCCTGGCGAAACAACTATTGACAAAGGCGCTTCTGGCTCCAAACGTGCTAACAACGCCGTTTTGAATCAAAACAAGATGGCTAAGTCACCAAAAGTTGGACCAGATAAAAACCTCAACGAAATCGGCGGCGGCAATTTTTATTAATCTTTGGGGCGGATTTATCCGCCACAGCGTATTAGTAAGAATATGAAGGACTTTATCAGTGAAATTATCGGTCGCGTAAGGACTGAGATAGAAAATCAAGCGGAAGCTGTCACCGCGGGTTCTAACATCAACTCGTTTGATGATTATAAGCAACACGTTGGTATTATCCAAGGTTTGCAGTTAACTTTAGATATTATAGACGAAATTTTGACAGAAAACGACGACGAAGAATCGTAAGATTCAGAAAGGGATTACCGTACGGTGATTGATATTAAAGAAAAGGACGAACCGGATACACGAACAGAAGCAGAGTGTTTTCCCGATGTAGATCCTGGTGTAGAAATTCTTGGAGACCGAGTATTGGTGCAATTGCGCCGTGAAAAGCTAACAAGTAAAGGCGGTATCTTCTTGGTAGAAGAAACCAGACAAACTCTCAAGTTTAACGAAACAGTAGCTAAAGTACGTGGCATTGGTCCCTTAGCATATAAGAGCCCAGACGATTTAACCCCATGGCCAGAAGGCCCTTGGTGTAATGTTGGCGATTTAGTTCGCACTATCAAGTACGGCGGTGATCGTTTTGTTGTGCAACCTGACGACGAAGGTGCCCCAGTGGTGTTTATTACACTGCAAGCCCGTGAAGTCATATCTCGAATCAAAACATTCGAGGCAGCACAAAAAATGAAAGCGTTTGTAGACTAATAACTTTGTAGAAAGTAGAGAATGGCAAAGAAAGACGAAGAACACGTTCCAATGAAAGAATTGGAAGACGGCTCTTTGGTAGCTAAAGTAGAGCTGCCAGAAGAGATTGAAGACCACGAAGAAGGTGGTCATGTAGAAGAAAAAGAAGAAGACACTCGAAGCGAAGAAGAGCGTGAAGACGACGAAGCCGCTGAAGAGGGTGAAAACGACGAAGAGCGTGAAGCAATTCGTGAGGCTCGCAGAGAAGAACGTAAGCTCAAAAAAGAGCTAAAGAAGCAACGTGAAATATCAGCAAAGAACAAGATTACAGCACTTGAGCGCCGTAATGCAGAACTGGCAGAACGCCTGGCTAAAGTAGAAAGTACTGCGGTATCTTATCAATTTGCACAGTTAGACAAGTCTATTGAAGACGAAGCTACCCGTGTTGAATACGCTAAAATGAAGATGGTACAAGCCGCGCAAGCTGGTGATGTAAACGCTCAAATGGAATACCTAGAACAGTTAACAGACGCTAAACAACGTCTGCAACAAGTTCAGTATTATAAAAAACAACAAGTCGAGCAGGCCAAAGCACCAAAACAAAACGTGCCAAACCCGATTACAACCGAAGTTCAACAAAACGCCACAAAATGGCTTAAAAAGAACTCTTGGTATGACCCACAAGCTCGAGATACAGATAGTAGAATTGCCAAAGTAATTGACCAAGAACTAGCAGCTGATGGTTGGGATCCAAGTGATCCTGAGTATTGGGATGAGCTAGACAGTCGCCTACAAAATCGTTTGCCACACAGATACACTTCCAAAGGAGGCTCTGTGAAACGAGCAAATACATCCACATCAGGGCGTACCGCTAGCACTACTAGCGCAAAACCTGGAACCATCACGTTAAGTCGTGACCGCGTACAAGCAATTAAAGACGCTGGCGCATGGGATGATGTAGAAAAACGAAACAAAATGATCCGCGCATATGCGTCGTATGATCGTGCAAATAAAGGTTAATTATCATGGCAAATACAAGAATTAAACGTGACTTAGATGATCGCTTAGCCGATCGAGTTACCGCAACAAAAGAACGGATCTCTAATAATGATCCAGACGCATTAGCAAAAAAGGAGCGTGTAGCTGCGTTCCGCGATAAATGGCAAAATTCGGCGTTACCGGACTTGCCAGGCGGGATTATTCCCGGATTCCATTTGTGCTGGTTATCCACCACAAATAATTATGACAGTATCGACAAACGATTAGCATTGGGATATGAGCCAGTGAAAGCCTCGGAATTAGGAAAAGGCTTTGAAAACTTAGGCAAGATGAGCTCGGGCAAGTTTGAAGGCTGTGTTAGCTGTAACGAAATGGTTCTCTTCAAGTTACCAGAAGAAATCTATCAAGAAGTGATGAAAATGTTGCACCTTGAGGATCCCCTTGAGCACCAACGTAATATCACCGCGCAAGTTCGGAGCACTGCTCAAGAAGGCAAAGGTGGTCGTTCAATTCTTGAAGGTGGAATTTTGGAAATGGAAAAAGAAACCGCCAAGGCAAATAGTAATATTCGCTTTTCATAACATTCTTCAAAAATAACAACAAAGGAAAATAAATGTCCGCAACATTTCAACCCTTTGGTCTGAAGCCTGTATATCACCCAAGCGGACTTGACCGTGCAGTACCATTCGTTGGTACTAACAGTTTTGTTCCTGGTGTGGCATACACTGCTCCTTACTCTTTGAGCTCCGGTCAGTCTTTCTGGGAGTTTCAACCTGTAGCGATCACATCTTCTGGCCAATTGACAATCGCTAACCAAACTGCTTCTAGCGGTAAAGTATATGGCGTGTTCAACGGCGTAGAGTACACCAACTCTGACGGTCGTCGTTCAGTAGCTAAATACGCTGCTAAAACAACCCTCGATGCTTCTACAAACATCGTTTTCTGGATTTTCTCTGATCCAGCAATCGTATACGAAGCACAAGTAAACGGTTCTGTAGCTACTTCAGCTATCGGTACTGAATACAACTTCGATACAACAACAGGTTCTACTGTAACTGACGGCTATGCTATCGGTAACGGTGGTGCTGGTTTCTCTACTACAGCATTGCTTGCAACTGCTGTTGGTTCAGGTAACCAAGGTCAAGTACGCGTGGTTGGTCTCGGACGTGAAGTAGCATACCCAGCTGGTAACACAAACCAGTGGGGCGATGCTTACACAATCGTTCAAGTCCAGATTTCTAATAACCAGTTCGCAGCCGCGTCTGTTTCAGTCTAATACGAAAGGATAAGCAATGGCAACCCCAATGCGTAGTACCGACTTTCGTGCGGTAGTCGAACCGATTATCAACGAAGTCTTTGATGGCGTTTATGAACAACGCTCCGACGAGTGGAAGGGATTTGTTGAACAGATCCAAGGTATTCCACGTAACTACCATGAAGAAGTAATGCTTTATGGTATGAACGCAGCTCCTGCAATGCCTGACGGCACTCCAGTTAGCTACGACCAAGGTGGTACGCTGTACATCACCCGTTTCATCTACCAAATCTATGGCTTGGCTTATGCCTTGACCAAAGTTTTGATGGAAGACGGCGATCACATCCGTATCGGTTCAACCTTCGCTAAGCACTTGGCTCAGTCTATGATTGAAACCAAAGAAACTCTTTGCGCCAACATCCTTAACTTTGCTTTCACAAGCGGTTATGTTGGTGGCGACGGCGTTACTTTGATCAACACAGCTCACCCAATCGCTAACGGCGCTTCTTACTCTAACCAGTTATCTACAGCTGCATCTTTGAGCCAAACTTCTGTTGAACAGATGTTGATTCAGATTCGCTCTGCTGTTGACAACAACGGTAAGCGTATCCGCCTGAAGGCAGAGCAGTTAGTTGTTCCACCAGCACTCGAGTTCCAAGCTGAGGTTATCCTCAAGTCTGTTCTCCGTTCTGGTACAGCTGACAACGATTTGAACCCAATCAAATCAACAGGCATGTTGCCTAAAGGCACACACGTGGTTACACGTTTGTCCTCTAGCAAGGCTTGGTGGGTTCAGACTGATGCTGAGAATGGTCTCATGCTCGTTATGCGTCGTCCAATGGAAAAATCCATGGAAGGCGATTTCGAAACTGATTCTATGCGCTACAAGGCCACTGAGCGATACGCAACCGGTTGGCACGATGCACGTAACATCTACGGCACACCTGGTTTGTAATCCAAACCATTGCAATACCAAAAAAGCCACCCACAAGGTGGCTTTTTTGTTTTTTAGGGCGCTTTGCAACAAAATAGCGTATTAGTAAATATAGGAAGAATCATCCCATTCTGACCGCTGAACTTCCCGGCGAGACGACTTAGAGACAGCTTGGGATACCCACTAAGATAAGGAATCAAAATGTCAAGCACATTCACAGGCCCAATTCGCGTATTCAAGCGCAATAACCCAACAAACAACGGCACAATCGCTCCAGATAACACTGGTGCAGTATCTGTAAACCAACAGAGCTTCATTACTAACCCAATCACTACAACCACAGCCGGAACAACTTTGTTCACAACAGCTGACGTTGGTACAACTACAGCAACACCATACGTAATCCCAGCTGGTGCAATTATCAGCAACATTCGCTTTTTCCAAACTGTTGCAGCTGGCGGCTTGGTAGGTGGTGTTATCACTGTAGCAATCATCCAAACTAACCCAACAACTGGCGCTAATACAACTACTACTATTGGAACAATTACCCCAACAGCAGCTGGCGGTGTTATTTCTTATGTTCCAACAGCTACTGCAGCTACTGCAGCAATCTTGAACAACATCGGTACACTAGACGCTACTTTGACTTTCACAGCAGCTGCAGTAACTACATTGACAAGTGGTTCTTTGAACGGCACATTTGATGTATCTTATACACCACGTAACGTTGATGGTTCAATCACACCAATCGGTTCTGGCTACACCAACTCGTAATTAATTGCCTAGGGGGAGCAATCCCCCTACTTTAACATTTAAGGAAATTAATTATGGCATCGAACTTAGTATCAAATTTATTACCAGTACCATCCCCTTTTAGCTCTGTAAGCGTTCAAGGTGCATACGAGCCATTTGATTTGCAAGTTTCACGCAATCAAATTGCCGGCCACCAGACATTAAGTCTTTTTGGATATCAAGCTGCGGTTGGTAATACTGCTATTCCTGTTTGGGAAAACGCAACTGCGTATACCTACATTACTACAGCTTCAACACTAACACTAGTAAGTACCTCTGCTTCTGACAATACTTCAGCAAAAGTTTTTATTTCCGGATTAGATTCTAATTTTGCTATTATTTCAGAAACATTAGCTTTAAACGGTACAACCGGGGTAACTACAGTTAATAGTTATTTCCGTGTCAACAGCATGATACTAGTATCACCAGGTACAAGCCAAGTAACTAATGTGGGAACAATTACTTTAAAACAAAGTAGCAACACTGTTTCTCAAATTAACGCTGGAATTGGAAAGTCACAAAGCACAGTTTACACTGTACCAGCTGGATATACTTTCTATTTAGATTTAGCAGAAGTTAATACCTCAAATAGCTACACATCTGCCAACATTGTAACTTACAAAGTGCAAGCTAAAAATAATACAAACGGTGTTCAGTTAACTGTTTTACAACAACCATTTGTGTCTATTTATACAGCCAATAGGTCATCCGATCCATTTGCTTACGTAGAAAAAACTGACATTCAGTGGCAATTAGTAACAAGCACAGCTACTACAGTGGCTGCAGGCGTTATCATTGCTGGTAAGCTAATCAAGAACGACGGTTTAACCGCTTAAGGCAGTTAAATGCCTGTCTACCTTGACACCCGTGGTAACTCTGTCCTATCTGTAGCGGTCTGTGACCGCTGCAATAGGAAGTTCGCCTATGTGGACCTTATGCCAGATCCAAACTTCCCTGGCATGCGGGTGTGTAAGGACGACCTAGATAACTTCGACCCATGGCGTTTGCCTGCGCTTCAAACCGAAAACATTGCATTACGTTTTCCGCGCCCTGACGTGTCTATTGCAATTGCTCCAAATTTAATTGACCAACAAGGCGCCCCAAACACCAACGTACAATATGACAACTTGTACATTGAGGGTGCGCCGTACGGCCAAGCTGGTGCTCCTGGTGACTTGAACCTAAACAGTCAGTATATATCCGCACCACCCCCACTATCGCCAGCGCTCTACAACATTAGTCCAATTACTGGACCTAAAGCTGGTGGCACAAGCGTAACAATTAATGGCTCTAATTTTGTGAACATCACCAACATCAAGTTTGGTGGAGTAAACGCAACGTTTACAATAAATTCACCAACACAAATTGTAGCTACCACCCCCGCATATATTGTAACCGGTCTTGTTGACGTTTCTGCCAGTTCCACTTACGGAACAGCAACGTTGCACGGAGCATTTACTTACACATAAAATAAATGGCAAATTTACCAATAACGCAACTACCCGTAGCAACAAGCCTAACCGGCATAGAGCAAACGGTTGTAGTACAAAATGGTGTAACAAAACAGGCGTCTGTTTCCCAGATCGCCAATGCTGCCTCGCCCGGCAAATTAATTACCAACATTATTTACGACCCAACAACGGGTAACCTAACCATTTATTTTAGCGACGGATCAACCGAGGTTGTCGGTCCTGTTTCTGGTTCTTCAGGCTTTTCTGGATACTCTGGTATTTCTGGCTTTAGTGGCTACTCTGGCATCTCTGGCTATTCTGGTAAATCCGGCTTTTCTGGCTACTCTGGCTACTCTGGTAGCGGAGTATCGGGTTATAGCGGCAGCGGCGTGTCGGGATACAGCGGTTATTCTGGCATCTCTGGATACTCTGGCACTTCTGGATACTCTAGCTTTAGTGGCTATTCTGGGTACAGCGGTATTTCTGGGTACTCTAGCTTTAGCGGCTATTCTGGTATTTCTGGATACTCTGGTACTTCTGGCTATTCTGGATCTGGTGTTTCTGGTTATTCTGGGTCTGGTGTTTCTGGCTATTCTGGATCTGGCGTTTCCGGATACTCTGGCATCTCTGGCTATTCTGGCATTTCTGGATACTCTGGTTACTCTGGCATCTCTGGTACTTCCGGATACTCTGGCTACTCTGGTACTTCTGGATATTCTGGTACTTCTGGATACTCTGGTACTTCTGGCTACTCTGGATCTGGTGTTTCCGGCTATTCTGGATCTGGTGTTTCTGGCTATTCTGGCATTTCTGGTTACTCTGGCATCTCTGGATACTCTGGTACTTCCGGATACTCTGGCTACTCTGGTACTTCTGGATATTCTGGTACTTCTGGATACTCTGGTACTTCTGGCTACTCTGGATCTGGTGTTTCCGGATACTCTGGCATCTCTGGCTATTCTGGCATTTCTGGCTACTCTGGTATTTCTGGATACTCTGGATCTGGTGTTTCTGGATACTCTGGTACTTCTGGATATTCTGGTACTTCTGGATACTCTGGTACTTCTGGCTACTCTGGATCTGGTGTTTCTGGCTATTCTGGATCTGGTGTTTCTGGCTATTCTGGTATTTCTGGTTACTCTGGTATTTCTGGCTACTCTGGTATTTCTGGATACTCTGGATCTGGTGTTTCTGGGTACAGTGGTACGTCAGGATACAGCGGGTACTCAGGATTCCCTGCAACAATTTTAACCGCCAGCATTACCACCGCAACAACCATTACACCAACTCCAAACACGGCTACTCAATACGAAGTAACCGCGTTGGCAACTTCGGCAACAATTGCAACTCCCTCTGGAACTCCAACAGACGGACAAAAATTAATTATTCGCATTAAAGATAACGGAACCGCACAAGCACTTACTTGGACAACTACCAGTGGCGCGTATCGCGCGGTTGGTGTAACGTTGCCGGTAACAACGGTTGCGGGTAAAGTTTTATATATTGGTTGCATTTATAACAGTCAAGATACTTTTTGGGACGCAGTAGCAACCGCGCAACAATAATGATAATTGATTACACAATCACACAAAACGGGTACACATTTAGTGATGCACTAATCCTAGATGATGACAACACGCTTACGCCTGAAGAAATTGAGGCAATGAAGCAAGCCCGTTTTGATAAGTGGTACAAGATTATTACCACTCCTGTAGATAACCCTGTGTTTCAGGAATAATAAATGGCTACATACTATTGGGTAACTGGAGCAGGTACTTGGTCAACAACAGGTAATACACACTTTGCTACTAGCTCTGGCGGAACACCAACTGCCAATAATCCTACAACTGGTGACACAGTTGTTTTTGATACTAACTCTGGAATTGCAGGAGCTTCTTATGCAGTTACTGTAACTACTACTAATACAGTAACAACAGTTACTTTAGCAAACCCATCAGCAGGAACAGTATCTTTTAATTTGGGTGCAAACTTTAGCAATACAGGAACATTTACATTTACTTCAGGTGCAATCAGTTTAAGCACTTATACTTTAAGCTGTAACATTTTTAGCTCAACAAACTCCAATACTCGTTCGATTGCTTTTGGTACTGGAAATATTACAGTTACAGGCAATGCGGCTACTGTATGGAATATGGCGACTGCTACGGGCTTTACTTTAACTGGCACACCTCAAGTTAATTTAACTTATACAGGTTCTACAGGAACAAGAATAATAGCTCATTCAACTACGGCTGGTAGCGTAGGAGAAGTTGGTGCTGTAAGTTTTACTTTTTCTGCATCAGGTGATGCTATTACCATTAATAATGGTAGCTATATTAAAAACTTAATATTTAGTTCAGGCTCTACTAATACAGTTGCAAACTCAACATTATATGTTTACGGAAACTACACTTTAGCTTCTGGAATGACAATAACTGCTGGAACAAACGTAACTAACCTTTTTTCTGGTTTAAATCAGCAAAATATTACTACTAATAACGTCACACTTGATTTTCCAATTAATATTGGGGGAACTGTAAATCCTACGGCTATTACTGGCAATGGTAGTACAGTAACAGTAACTTATTCTGCTGCATTTTCATTTCCTGCGGTCGGCTCAAAAATTACTGTAGCAAACGTAGTTCCAGCTGAATATAACGGCACTTTTACTGTAACTTCATCATCTAATACAACACTTACTTATTCAAGTTCTATAACAGGAACAGTAACTACTTTTGGAACTATTAGCCTAGCTAGTTGTACAGTCCAGCTTCAAGACGCAATGACAATGGGTACTAGTAGAACATTAGCTTTTAATAGCGGAACATTAGACTTAAATAACAAAACATTTACTACAGGAATTTTTACAGCTATTACTTCTGCCCCGCATAGTATTTTATTTGGAACAGGAACAATTAATATAGCTAGCAACAATGCTACCATTTGGTCAAACCTTAGTACGGCATCTACCCCATTTACTTACACAGGCACAAGTAAAATTAATTGTACATATTCTGGTTCAGTAGGTACTAGAGTTATAACTAGCCAACAACAAACAGAAGCAAACGCACTTAACTTTTACATTACTGCTGGTTCTGATAACTTTCAAATTAATGGAAATCGTGGCTATCAAACAATAGACTTTACTGGTTTTACAGGCACATTTGGAATAGTTCCAGCTAGTACCGGTAACGCAGTTATTTATCAAAACCTTGTATTGCCAGCAGCAGGGGTCGCTACAGGATTTGGTGCAAACAGCGCAACATACGGATTTACTTTTGGTTCAGCAACAAATAGCCAAACATTTACTAGCAATGGTTATTTATTAGACACTAATATATTAAAACAAGCCGCAGGAAGTTTGACATTAGTTGGGCCATTAACTTTAACATCTTCTGTTAGCACAGGGCAATTTACATTTACTGGTGGAACATTTAGCACTGGTGGATATGCACTAAACTGCGCAATATTTAACTTTCAAAACACTGGTACTAAAACATTAACTTTAACTAATAGCACAGTAACTATTTCTGGCGGTACTTCAAGCTCAGGATTTTCTGGCTCAAACACTAATACAACTTACAATTTAACAGGCTCAAACATTGTATTTACTACCTCTGCTACTACGTTTTTTAATGCTCCAATAGGAGTATTTCCTCAAGTTACTATGGGTGGTACTGGAACGCTTAATATTGGTCAAGCATCTGCCTCAAACACAATTACAACCCTGACAAATACAACACAGCCTTGTACTATTTCTTTATTGGCAACTGCAACGCAGCTTAACGTAACCAACTTTAACGTAAACGGTACTGCTGGTAATTTAGTTACATTGAATAGCACAGTACCAGGAACACAAGCTACTATTAGTAAAACAAGCGGTCAAGTATCTGTCAACTATTTAAACATTCAAGACAGCAAAGCTACCGGCGGTGCTGCGTGGGACGCTTACTATTCCACCAATTCTGGAAATAACACAGGCTGGTTTATCTCGTCAAACCTGTCAAATTTTTTAAATTTATTTGATAAACAATAGTCAATTTTTTACTTTTTTGCGTATTAGTGGTAGTAAGATGATATAATATAGGTTCGTACGAACCCGTAAGGAAAACATGAAATACAGCATTGTAATACCGACTTACAATAATTGTGAGAAGTACTTAAAGCCGTGTGTAGACTCGATTATTAAGTACACCGACTTGACCGATGTAGAGCTGATTATCAGCGCCAACGGGTGTACAGATAACACAGATAAGTACATTAACTATCTGGCAAGCGCAATACCCCACTTTGATGCTATTTGGGATCCGGCACCCGCTGGGTTTGCAGTGGCTACAAACAGGGGCATTAAAAAGGCTAAGGGGGACAAAATCATCCTCCTTAACAACGACACCCAGCTATTGGGGCCAGATTGGATTGAAAAGCTAGACAGTGGTGCTGATATTTGCTCTGTGTGGACACAGTTCTCACCCATTACCCAGCGCCGTTTTGCGGTGTTCTTTTGTGTGTTAATTGACGCCAAGGTGTTTAAAACGATTGGCTACCTTAACGAAGAATACAGCACCGGTGGCTGCGAAGACATTGAGTTTTGCCTAAAAGCCCAAGATGCTGGGTTTACGATGGACGCAAACTGGGATAATGGTCAGTTTCCAATCTACCACAAGGCCGAGGGCACGATGCACGACCCGCAGCTGGTACAAGACTGGGGCAACAAGTTTTTGCTAAACGAACTTCGGTTAGCAAAGGAATACAACTTAGACTGGTACCGCTGGCGCCTGTCAAACAACTACGAGCGGGCAGTATTCCTCAAAGGTGATCCAGTGTTTCCCCGTGAAACCCAAAGATATGAATGGGCGGGGAAAAACGTACTACCGGGCTCGGTGCTTGAGATTGGATGCTCTACAGGCTACGGTTACCAGTTCTTAAACACGCAAGCCTACATTGGCCTTGACTACGACCCAATTATTATAAACGTAGCCAAAGAACAACAGTGGTCTGATAATGCAACGTTTTATCGCGCCGACATTAATACATTCGATTTGGGGCGCTACAGCACGATTATAGCGTTCGAGGTAGTGGAGCACCTAGACAACGGTTTAGAGCTCGTAGAGAGGCTAAAAGGGCACTGCAAACGCCTTTTAATTACCGTGCCTCACAACGAGCCAAAGGGCTTCTGGGGAGAGCACCACAAGCTGCATGGGTTGACTGAAAAAGACTTCCCTGGATTTACGTTTGAGTACATCGACTTTGAGGGTAATATTTCCTCGGCAATGCGCCAAGTAGACCAGAGCAATCCGGGCAACTTGATGATCTGCAGGTGGGACAATGAGTAAAGTACTATGTTCCGTGGCAACACGGGGTAGGTACTTCACAACACTGCCCTTAGTATTAAATGCCATCATTAACCAATCCAAGCCGGTTGATAAGCTGATTGTCTACGATGACAATGACGAGCCGCAGGACATGCGAAAAGAGTTTTTGTACCAGCACTTTTTTCAGATGTTAGATATTAAGGGTATTGCATGGGAGTGGCAGTACGCTGACAAAAAAGGTCAGCACCACATCCACCAACGAGCCAACCTAGCGGGTTTTGATTGGGTTTGGCGCGTTGACGATGACGCGGTGCCAGAACCAAATGTATTAGAAGAGTTGTATCGTTGGATTGATATGTGGCCCGATTTGGGTGCTGTGGGTAGTCATATTTGGACACCACCACACATACCAAACACCGCTGGCATAACTGGACGAATTGATAACATTGATTCAGAACCAAACATCCAGTGGGGCAAGTTTAATGTAGCCCAAGAAGTTGATCATCTACACTGTTCATTTTTATATCGTGCTGGTGTAACAGATTATAATTTAGGACTATCTAGGGTAGCGCACAGAGAAGAGACGTTGTTTACTTTTCAGCTGCAACAAAAAGGTTATAGCATTTTAGTAGTACCAAACGCCATTACCTGGCACATGAAGAATCCTGACGGAGGGATTCGTAGCGAGACAAGGAAGGAAATGTATGAGCATGATGAACAGATTTTTAGAAATATTTTGCAGTACCGTGATCGTACCATTGTGGTTCTCAATTGTGGCCTTGGTGACCATATTGTATTCAGCCGCATACTTCCTTCAATACCTAACGCTGAAGTTTTTAGTTGTTACCCTGAAGTGGTTCCCGGTAGGTCAATAGCAGAGGCAGTGCAGCTGTTTGGTGATCTTGACCCGTGGAACGTCTACAAGAAGATGGACCAGTGGAAGTGGAAAGATAGTTTAGAAAAAGCATACCGGAAGATGTACTTATGATTATCATCTCCCCGTATGCACAAAAACTAAGAACAAATAAAGAAAACCCAAAAAACTATCCATATTGGGAACAACTTGTACAAGAATTGCAAAAAACTATACATGTTGTGCAAATTGGCGTTGAGGGTGAAAAGCAATTAGTACCAGATTTTAGAAAGAATTTACCGATTCCAGCTTTGCGAGAATTACTATGGCAATGTAAGACATGGATTGGAGTAGATAGTTTTTTTCAACATTTAGCTTGGGATGAAGGAGTACCCGGCATCGTATTATGGGGGCCATCTGATCCGCTGATATTTGGACACCCAGAAAATATTAACCTACTAAAAGACCGATCATGTTTAGTAGAAAATCAGTTTATATGGTGGGAGGCCACCGAACACAGTAACGATCGCTTTGTAAAACCAAAAGAAATACTAGAGCACCTAAAGGAATAAAACATGGCCCAATCCGGCTACACACCAATTTCGTTGTACTACAGCGCCACCTCTGGGGTTGCCCCGACGGCAGGCAACCTTGTAAACGGTGAGCTGGCACTTAACATCACCGACGGCAAGATGTACTTTAAGAACACCAGCGGCGCAGTAACACTGCTTGCCTCCGCAGCTGGCGCTGCGGCAGCAGGCAATCTATCGGGTGGCACATCAGGCCAAATCCCTTACCAAAACGGTGTAAGCTCCACTGTGTTTATGGCCGCACCAAGTGTGTCTGGCACTTATCTTGGATGGAACGGTAGTGGCTTTTACTGGACATCTTCTACCGGCGCATCTGGTTTTAGTGGTTTTAGCGGCTTTAGTGGATATAGTGGTTTAGGCACCTCTGGTTACAGTGGTATATCAGGCTACAGCGGATTCAGTGGTTACAGTGGGTCTGGTGTATCTGGATATAGCGGATCTGGCGTGTCTGGCTATAGTGGCTTCTCGGGCTTTAGTGGCTACAGTGGTTTAACAGGTAACAGCGGTATCTCTGGCTTCTCAGGCTTTTCTGGCTACAGCGGATCTGGTACATCTGGTTACAGCGGTATCAATGGATCAACTGGCCCAACTGGTAACTCAGGCTACAGTGGCTTTAGTGGCTACAGTGGTTCAAACGGCGTATCAGGAACAACCGGCGCATCTGGTTACAGTGGATTTAGTGGTACATCAGGCTACAGCGGTTTCAGTGGTTTTAGTGGCTACAGTGGTCTTGGCTTATCTGGCTACTCTGGCGTATCAGGCTACTCTGGTGCGACAGCAGCATCGGGCTACAGCGGCTACAGTGGCTTCTCAGGATTCTCTGGCTATTCTGGATCTGGTGTTTCTGGTTATAGCGGTATCAGTGGATACTCTGGCGCCCCAGCATCAAGCACAGCCAACGCGGCAACATTTAACGACAGCGGTAGTGGCGCATCATCACCAACTACCTTTAACGGTTCCGTAGCTAGAACCATTTCGTTTAACACACTTGGCGCCCCTGGAATCTCAGGAACCAACGCAGTTGGCACGTGGCCAATCGGCATTAGTGGAACTGCAGCCACAGCAACCAACCTGTCCGGTGGTTCAGTAAACGCAACCAGCATTACTTACAGCACAACACTTACTGGCGGTACTGGTATTGTTAACTTAGGTTCTGGTCAGTTCTACAAAGACGCCAGCGGCAACGTGTCAATTGGCTCTACGTCTACGCCAGCCACCTTGTACGTCAAGGGCGGCAACTCAAACAACCTGTCAATTGATAACGGCGGTCAGCAGTTTACCACCTTGTCGGTGTACAACAACGGCACCGAAAAGGCGCAGATGTACTGGGACCAAACCAACACGCTGTTCGTGTTTGGTACGGACGTAGGCGCACCGGTGGTGTTCAAGGCAGCTACCGTGGAGCGTATGCGCATCTCTAGCGCTGGCGGCGTGTCGATCGGCACGTCAACAGACGCGGGCGTAGGCAACTTGCTGGTAAACGGAGCATACAAAACAACTAATTTTTCTATATATGAGTCTGGCGGCAAAATTTATTTTGCTTACCAAGGGACTCAAATTGCTTCTTTAGATTCTTCTGGTAACTTTACCACAATAGCTAATATAACAGCATACGGAACACCATAATGGCATTAAATATTAACATTTGTAGAAGGTAAGTATTAATTTTAACAACAATAAGGAATTATTATCATGGCATTAAAAGACACTATTGAAACTGAAGTTATTGCTCCAGTTGCTACTATTGAAGAAGCTCCAGCTGCTCCAGTGGAGCCAGAAATTGTAGTTGCAGATACCCCAGAGCCACAGGTTCACCAGGCTCCAGTATCCCCAATCCTACAGATGGCAATCGACCAAGCGGCATACCGCCTAGCAAGAGAGACTGCAGAATAAAATGGACTTACAATCTTTTTTCAACATGATACTGCCGCTGGTGTTTGTGGCAATCGGTTGGTTTATGAAAGAGCTTTGGACTGCGGTCCAGGCTCTTAAAATAGACTTACACGACCTGCGCACACACTTGGCTGAAAACTACATGCACAAGGACGACTTTTCAGACCGCTGGGAAGAGGTTCTTAAAGCAGTCCACCGTATTGAAGATAAGCTAGACCAAATTCGCAAATGAACGACATTATTAAGCAACTACTTACTGGCAAGGACAACACGACCTACGACCTAGGCCGTGTGTCTTGGCTGGTCGGCATGTTCGCCGTTATCTTACTGGCAGCCTATGAAGTGTTGCACGGTACCGTCAGCCTTCGTGAGCTTGCCGAATCGCTTGGGATTGTCTCAGCTGCCGGAGGTGCCAGTGTTGCTATGAAGTCAAAAACTGAACCCGATCAATAATGTTTCCTTTATCAATAATTACTTATGTCAAAATTGGATTGGTTGCTTTACTGTTATGCGGCGCTGGCTATGCTGGCTATTCTTTTGAAGCCGCTCGGTTTGATCGCTACAAAGCTGAGCAAATGGCTGCTACCCAGAAGCTCCAAGAACAACACCAACAAGCCGCCGACCAAATAAGAAAAGACAAAGATGCCCAAATCACTTCTATTAATTCTCAGTTGCTCGATGCTGTTAGTCAGTTGCGTAGCCGTCCCAGTCGCACCCAAGGTGCCACAAATGGACAAGACGGAACTGGGCGAGCCCTTTCTGCCGAGGATGCAGAATTTCTTGTTAGGGAAGCTGCCAGAGCAGACAAGCTCCGCACAGGGCTCGACGCCTGCTACAAACAATATGAAGCAATAGGTAAATAAATGGCGCTTAATTCTTCAGGACCAATTTCTTTAGCAGGAACTACCGCTGGCCAATCAATTCAGATTGAATTGGGTGGCACCGGTACGACCGCTATTAGTTTAAACAACACCAATGTGCGCACTTTAGCTGGTGTAACAACACCAAACAGTCAAATAGCTATGCCAACTAACTTTTGGGGTAAATCTAATAGAGCAGTTATTGGCTATACTTTTAGTGCTGACACATCAAATGCCTCATTAAATGTATCTTCCATAGCGGGGTATGTTGCTGGAAAGTCTGATATTACTGTAACTGTTAACGCGGGAATATATTTATACTCTACAACAACAAGCAGTGCTGGATTGACTTTAAGCGGAGGAACAACAGGCGATACTATTACTTTAGTAAACAACGGCTACATAATGGGCTGTGGAGGAGCAGGTGCAGGATACGATACTGTTGGTCCAGTTAGCGCCGGAAACGGTGGCACTGCTTTATCTTTAAGTTTTAATACAACTATTAACAATACAAACGGTTCGGCCTATATAGGCGGCGGTGGAGGTGGTGGAGGCAACGGCACAACATCATCGGGGGGTGGCAACCTTAATAGTGGTTCTGGTGGTGGTGGTGCTGGTGGCGGCGCTGGTGGTAATTATTTGCCTTCCACTGGAGGCACAGGTGGAAGTATTGGTAGTTCGGGGGGAAATGGAACTGCTACAAGTACAGTTGCATGTGGAGGCGGCGGGGGTAGAATATTTCCGGGAACAGGGGGAGCAGGAATATCTTTGAGTACTACAACTAGTAGGCTTAGTGCTGGCGGTAATGGCGGCGGCGCTGGTGGCGGTGGTGGAATTGTTGTTAACAAAAGTAGTGGAGCATCGGGAACCGGTGGTAGTTCCAATAGCGGCGGTGGCAGTGGTAGTGTCAGCTCCGGTACTAATATCGGTGCTGGCGGTGGAGGTGGTGGTTGGGGGGCTATAGGTGGCGTTGCGTATCCTACAACAATTGCTCCTGGCACCGGCGGAAATGCAGTTAGTTTAAATGGAAATTCAGTAACCTGGGTATCTGGAGATACGTCTAGAGTATATGGAGCAATATCATGATTATTATTACCCTTGAATTTATAGCGGCAATGGGGGTTTGTAAGTCAAGTTATGATTGGGCACAAAACTTTTTTGTTACTGAAGGCATAACACAATGCACTTACCAATTTGGTCAAAAAGTTTACAACGACTACTGTAAAAAAAATCCTATTGATACAAAAGATTGGGATAAATCTTGGATGGACAATTTACCAACAAACCCCAAAGTAATAATGTATTTTCCAGATTGGAAATATTTAAGTGAATTTAAATTATTAAATATTTTTACTAACGTATACGACACTTTTACAAATTTATCTGATGCTCAAGCACAATTAGAAAAAAATAAAACGGAATATATTGATAGTCAAAAAAACAAGTTTTCAGTAAACCAAGACGTTGATAACCCAGACGGTTCTACAACATGGATTCCTGTTGACCCTTTTACTTTTGACAAAGAAGACGATTACCAAGTATTTGACGTTTTTTCTGGACAATATACATTTTGTTCTAATTTAGCAGAAGCTCAAGCAACACAACGCGCAATAGAAGAAAAACTTTGTAACGCAGTAATGCCACCTATCCAGCAACAAATAGCAAGTGCAGATGGCAACGAAACAGCTTGGGTTAATATTTAATTACAAATAAGTAAACAACCCCAATTTGCGTATTAGTATTAAGCAAAGTAAGGAGAATAAATGAAAAAGCTAGTTGCTGTAGTACTGTGGGCCGTTGGAATATTTGCGGCAATCCATCTAACAAACCAATTTACCCGCATTGAAGAAAATATCATGGCCATTGCTAAATCCACTTTAGACTTTATTACCAAAGAAGAAGGCGCCCGTAACAAGGCATACAAAGATACCAAAGGTCTATGGACCATTGGTGTGGGTCACCTTATTAAAGATGACGAAAAAGACCTTATCAACGCCACCCTAACTAATGACCAGATAGAAGAGCTTCTTAGAAGCGATTTAAAGTGGTGTAGCGAGGCCGTAGAGAACTCGGTGAAGGTACCCCTTAGCCAGAACCAATTTGACGCCTTATACAGCCTGTGCTTTAATATTGGAGCTATAGCGTTTAAAAACTCCACTGTAGTAAAACGCATTAACGCAAACGACCTAAAAGGCGCTGCGGATGCAATCTTGATGTGGAACAAACCCGCCGTTTTAGAAAATCGCCGCAAACGTGAAAAAGAACTATTTTTAGGGGCAATTTAGCCTGTTTTAGCGTATTAGTAAATGTAGGACTGATCATCCTTTAACCCATAAACCCTCGAGGAAACACAATGTCAGATTTCAAAGCAACTCCCAAGATGAGAAGCGATTTACCTTGCTTTAAAGAAGGTGGATCTATTCAGCAACAAGTAAAAAACTTCACAAAACGCGACCGCAAACAAGTAGCAGAAGTAAACGCTCCTGCCAAAAAAGTAGTTAAAAAAGCGATTGGCATGCACGATGAGCAACAACACGAAGAAAAGACTGACTTGTCTGGCCTCAAAAAAGGCGGCCGTGCTAAAAAGGCCGTTGGTACAGTTAAGAAGTATTGTGGCGGCGGTAATGCCTACAAAGAAGGTGGTAGCGTAGACAATGAGTACAGCGCTAAAAAATCTTCTGGCGACTTAGACCGTATTGCCAAGGTAAAAGACATCAAGCCAGGTAAAGCTGCTGCTCCTTCTAGAGCATCAACAAAACCAAACTTTAGGGGCTCTGACGTAGAAAAAGAAAAGAGCAAACCCGCTGGTGAAAAAGACATGATTAAAAAGGTCAAGCCAACTGGCGATAAAAAAGCCGACGCACCAAACAAAGCTGCTATTAAGCCAAGTCGCTTGAAAGACAAAAACGCAATTGATGACATCAACGGATACAAGACTGGTCGTGGCGTAAAAAAGTATGCGGTGGGCGGTAACGTATTACAAGATTTAATGCAAGCCAAAGAAATCGCCCGCTTGGCTAATGCTCGTAAGTATTTAGGTAAAGGCCAACAAGGTCAATTTGCTGCGAGTGAAATGCAACAAACTCCCGCAATGACTGGTATGGGGCAACAAGCTTCTGCGCCAGCTCAAGCTGCAATGCCACAAACAGATCAAATGGGGAATGCAACTGGTATTCCGGCTCAAAAACGTGGTGGTAAAGTTAAAAAAATGAATACTGGTGGCACATGCCCATAAAATCAAAAGCTCAACAAGGCGCTATGTACGCTGCAGCTGCTGGCAAATCAACCCTTGGCATCCCCAAAAAGGTTGCCAAGGAGTTTATCAAAGCTGGTCCAGCTTCAAACAAACTACCAAACAAAGTAACTAAGCGAGCCGCGGGCCGCGGAAGGTAACATGGCTTACTCAAACACGACTGGCCAAACAACAATTAGTGTTGACCAGTTAATTTCCTATGCGTTCCGTGATGCTGGTAAAACAGCAGAAGAAATCACGCCTGAGTATATTGGCGCTGCTAAGCAAGCGTTGTTTTACAACCTGCAAAACCTATCCAATCTCGGGGTAAACCTTTGGCTCTTAGAGAACCAGCTATACGGCGCTCTAACAGCACAACAGCAACTAACACTGCCAAAAACCACGATTGATGTTCGTGAGGCTAACTGGGTGTACATTATCAACTCTCAGGCATCTTCATACTTGCCTACAGATAACACACTGTCTCCAGCGGCGTTTGACCAAAACCTTAATACCATTGCTACTTCTACAGTAAGCGAAAATTGGCTTGGATTGCAGTACGCCCAAGCGCAACCAGTGTTTTACGTTGGTTTTAATGGGTACAATGCAACTGGCGGAACCACAACATACAACTTTGCGTACGAGGTAAGCGACGACGGTGTTACATGGACTACCGTACAGCAGCTACCGACTACTACGCTATCAGATCGTCAGTGGGCGTATTTTAACATCGCCATAACACCAAATCACCTTTATTATAGACTAAGAGAAACCGTAGCGACCACATTTACTGTTCGCGAGATTGTGTTCTCTACCAGTCAACAGGTTATTCCATTGGCTCGCCTAAACCGCGACGACTACTGGAATCTTCCTAACAAACAATTCCCTTCTGTTCGTTCATTGCAGTATTGGTACGACCGCACCATTGAGCCATCAATGTACTTGTGGCCGGTCCCAAACAATGACTTCCAAATGTTCCAGCTTCTTGTTGAAAAACAAATGGAAGACGTTGGTTCATTGACAAACCAGATTTATGTTCCAGACCGCTGGATTACTTCAGTACAAGCTAGTTTGTCACACAAGCTATCCTTGCAACTCCCTGGAGTAGAGCTGACACGCATTCAGTACTTAGAGCAACAAGCAGAAAAACTGTTTATGCAAGCCTCTAATGAAGAGCGTGATAAGTCGCCCATTTATTTTCAACCTAACATAAGTTACTACACAAGATGAGCGTAATTCAAACGTACGATTCGCTGGTGTTAAACGTTCAGCAATACATGGAGCGTAACGACGCCGATTTTGTAGCTCAAATTCCTAACCTTATTGCGTTGGCTGAGTCATCTATTGCCGCTGAGTTAAAGACATACATGCAGCTTATTGTTGTAGAAACTAACCTTACTTCTAACGTAGCGGTTTTAAACAAACCAGCCCGTTGGCGTAAAACAGTTTCTATGAAGATTAGTGGCGAACCGGTGCTACTACGTAGTCAAGACTACGTGGCGCAGTATACCGCCGAATCTTCTACAGGAAAGCCGTTGTACTACGCAGACTACGACTACAACAACTGGAACTTTGCACCAATTCCAAATCAAAGCTATCCGGTTGAAATTATTTATTACGCTGAAATCCAACCACTAGATTCACAAAACCAACAAAATCTGTGGACCGCCGTGGCTCCTCAGGCAATGCTATACGGCACATTGCTACAAGCACAAGGCTACCTCAAGGCTCTTGACAAGCTACCAGTTTGGAAACAGTACTACACAGACGCAATTACCGCGCTGAAAAAAGAAGACAATTCACGCCGCGTAGATCGCAACACTTCTGTTCAGGAACCCTAATACATGTCCACACCAGTTTATACCTCACCCTTTACAGGCACTGTTGTAACGCCAACAGACGTATCTTACTCTGCGCTTGCGTTTAGTGCTAATACAGCTTTATATTGGCCTTCGGTTGTAAACCAAACTGCTGGTCAGGTTCCTGCAACTCGAATCATTGACTGCACACCGTCTACCTCTGGCTTGTCTATTGCGTTGCCACAGGGTAGCTTTGGTACCGTTGGCGCAGACATCATGTTTAACAACAAGGGGTCATATTCCTTTTTGGTAACAGATTCAACTGGCTCCAACTCCGTCACCATTGCACCGGGCATATCACAGTATTTTTACCTAACAGATAACAGCACTACATCTGGCACTTGGGGAAATTTTGTTTTTGGTGCTGGAACATCTACTGCCAACGCCGCAGCATTAATCAACAACTCACCGTCCACCCTTGGTGCCTACGGTTTGAGTACTGTAAACGGCTACTTGGCAGTTACTCAAATTATTGTTGATATTTCAATTGCTCCTAACCCAGTTATTAATAATTTAGACAGAGCAAAGACATATAATTGGTCGGCAGGCCTTGGAACCATTCCTCTACCAAATACATCTACCTTGCAAAGAGGTTGGTTTATTGCGTTTAGAAACAGCGGAACCGGCGCGTTAACTTTTACCACAACATCCCCACAAACTATTAACGGCTTGTCGTCGATTGTTACCAATCCAGGTGACTCAGGTTACATTTTTTACGATATTAACACTGGTAACTACATTACTGTTGGCTGGGTAACACCAAACAACATTGTGTTTACTTCTGCAACATACGACGTTGACGCTATTTCTGGTAGCACCTTGAACCTTGTTTCAAATGCTCCAATTATTCAAACCTATATTTCCCAGTCTGGTACACGTAACGCATCATTGGCTGTAACACTTCCCGCTATTACGCAGCTATACGTAATGGTTAATAATTGTACTAGCGCCAGTGATACAATTACATTCCAAAACCAGGGAAGTAGTCAATCCCCGTTGTCTCTTGGAATTGGTAACACTTACACGTTATTAAGCGACGGTACTTATTTATACATTTTAAATTCATCATCCTCTTCTAGCTTTAAGGCTGTTAACGGTGTAGCAACAGCGCCGTCTTATTCATTCTTAAATGACAGTAGAACTGGTATGTATTTGCCCGGTACTAACATTCTTGGACTTGCAGCAAACGGCGTGGAGGTTATTGATATTAACGCAACCACTTCATCTTCTCCAATAGTGACAATTAACGGCAGACTATACGCAACAACCTTTAGCGGCGGAACGTTCTAAATGGCGGCTGATAATCAGCAACAGGACAACTCGCAGTACACTTCAATTTACAGCCTAGCAATACCGGCTGGGATTAAGCGCGACGGCACACAGTTTCAAAACGACCAGTATACCGACGGCGTGTGGTGTCGTTTTCAGCGCGGTGACCCTAAAAAAATGGGTGGCTACCGCACATTGTTCACTAGCAACATTGGAATTTATCGTGGCTTGATTTCACAGCCATACAACGGCGTTAACTATATTTTTGCTGGTAACTACAAAGAGCTAGACGTGTTTACCTGCGGAATTACATATGGCACAGGTAGTGGTCCTTTTGCGGCAAATATTTTACCCGGTACTGTTCAATTTACGTTGGTGTCAACTACTAGCACTACTTTTGTTATCAAGGGTGATGTGAGGTCTAGTTTTCCTACAGGCACAACGGTTATATTTAATCAGACAACGCCAGTAAATTACATTACAACTGGTACACCAACATACACGTCACCTAACACAACCGTAACGGTAACGACCACCATTACTGGCAGCCCAACAAGCGTATGGTTAAACAACAGCGCGGTGTTTACACCAGATCCTGCATCGGGTCCTTATAGGATTACTTGGCAGTTTGATTCTCAGTTTAGTCCTTTAGGTGGTAACCTTTCCCTGTTTGCTCACCCAGGCTACAACTTAGTTGATATTGACAACGGTGTTCCATCACAAGTATTGGTTGGTAACATTGCCCCATCAACAGGAAATACTTGGACGTTTACTGGACTGTCAGATAGCTCTGGTGCAAACCCAACCTATCAACCTATTAGCGTTGATGGTGGTGTAACTGTATTATATCCATTTATTTTTGTGTATGGATCACACGGCTACATTGCAAACAACAACGTCAGCAGCACCTACTCACAACAAAACTTTTACGATTGGAATGGCCCCTTAGCTAACCAGGTTAACGTATCCTCATCCAAGATTGTTAAGGGCATGCCAATGCGCGGTGGTACTAACTCACCAGCTGGTTTGTTCTGGGCAACTGACTCTTTAATTCGTGTTTCATTTAACTCCTCTGCTTCTAGTACAGCAACTACTAGTCAGTTTTGGAACTATGATATTATTTCTAGCCAAATCTCTATCATGTCGTCTAACGCCGTGGTTGAAATGGACGGTGTGTACTGGTGGATGGGTGTTGACCGTTTTTATGCTTATAACGGTAGTGTTACAGTAGTGCCAAATGACAAAAACATAAACTACTTATTTGACAACATTAACTATTCACAGCGCCAAAAAGTATGGGCCACTAAGGTGCCACGCTACAACGAGATTTGGTTCTTTTATCCACGTGGTACTGCTACTGAGTGTACTGATGCTATTATTTATAATACAAAAGATAAGCTATGGTATGACGCTGGGCAAGCGCAAGGAGCACAACGTTCTTGTGGATACACCACCGAGATTTTTCCAACACCTATTTGGTCGGATTGGAACTACACCCCAACATTTAGCGCACCATACACCACTATAACAAACCCAGCAAGTTTGCCAGCAGCGGGCGCAAATCAAATTTATATTGCTGGTGATGTAACTTCAGTATTTAGCCCTGGTAGTATCCTGACCTTTTCACCAACTTCTGGTGCTTTGGCAACATTCCAAATAACTGCTGTTGTCAATACATTCAATACCACCATCGGAACTCCTGGCGTTACTTTGGTAACGTTTACTGGTTCTAGCACCGTTACCCCCGCCGCTGGTACTTTGGTATACAAACAAAATGGTGGCTACACAATTTGGCAGCATGAGTACGGCCAAAATAAAGTTGGATTAACCGGTGAAAGCGCGGTATATTCTAGTATTACAACCAGCGATATTAGCTGGCTAACTGGTAACCCAAGCCAAGACGGTTTAATTGGGGTTAACCGCCGTATGCACCTGCGCCGCGTGGAGCCAAACTTCTTACAGACTGGCACCATGTCTATGACCGTGTTAGGTAGGAAGTTTGCAAACAGCCCAAACGAAGAGGATTCTGGACCATTTTACTTTGATCCCGATACCGATAAAATAGACCTTCGTATTGAGCACCGCTTAATTCGACTACAATTCACATCAAACCAAATTGACGGCAACTTTGAAATGGGTCGTTTGCTTATTACCTGCGAGTTTGGTGACGAGCGTCCATGACCATTTACGTCAACAAGAACAACCAGCAGTTCTTTCCGTTTGTGCCGGATCAGTCTAGTTGGGAGGACTGGAATGGCAACTTTATTATCTACTACGGTCAGTTAAATATACCATACCACACCGAAGAAAACTGGAAAAGCACCGCAGAAATTATTGCTAGTACGTTTACTTTCTCTGCTTTTCCAATTCCTGACCCAGACCGCTACGAAAACTGGCAGGACTGGGCTAAAGAAGTAACCTTGATTATTAACGGTAAATCCCATTAACTAGGGCAAAAAGCCCCAAAAACGCGTATTAGTGTATATAGGAACACCCCGGATATAAAATGACACCATCACAGATTATAGCAGAGGATCATAAACGCTTTGGCCATAGTCAAAAGGATACTGCTCGTTTGATGGAAACTATGAATGCGATGATTCAAAAGAATGCCGCGCATCTAATACAGCATGGGGACTCACTTTTATTTTTAGTTAGTCTTGGAAATAAAAAAGCAGAAATTAACTTTTTTACTGCAGATACTCCACAAAAAATTAAATCGGCGATGGTATATTTTATTAAGCAAGTAAAAAACGCTGGCTTTAATAAAGTGTACGGTGAAAATGGTGGTGCTGTATTAAATAAAACACTTAAGTTATTAGATAAACTAGGACTTAATGTAGAAAAGTCTGATAACTCAAAATATTATTGGATGTCTGAGCTATGAGCGGAGGAAATCCATTTAGCGGAATAACTGATACCATATCCAATGTTTTAGGAACTGACGGTAGTCATGGTGGTTTATTGGGTCTTGGAGCTCAATTAGATAAAGGTGTTCGTGATGTAATTCCTGGTGGTTGGGCAATGATTGGTGCTGTAGCCCTATCTGCGTTGTCTATGGGTACTGTCGATTTAGAACCTGAAGCATTAGCTGCCGCTGGTGCTGAAGAAGCTGCCGCTGCTGGAGAGGCTACCGCAGCTGGCGCTACTGCAGCTGAAGGCACTGCTGCTGCAGATGCTGCTGCCAACTCAACTTTTGCTGCAACTCAAGCAGCTGAAGATATGGCTGGTGGTACACAAGCTATTGCCGATGCTAATAGCATTACAGGTAGTGCTTCATTAGATAATGCTATTGCAACTGTAGGTAAGGGCGCGTTAACTGGCGGTGCTTTAAGTGGCGCCAGGGCCGCATTAACTGGGCAAGATGTTTTACAAGCAGCATTGCACGGAGCAATACAGGGTGGTTTAACCGCCGGTGCTATTGGTGGTTTAACTTCCGTTGGAATACCCTCTTCTATTGCAGCGGGGCTAGTAGCTGCTAGTAAATCTATTGCTGCTGGCGCAAATCCAACTACAGCTTTAGAAAATGCTGTGCTAGGTGGTGGTTTGGCCGCTATTGGTGGTCAAGTTAATACTGCGCTAAATACTGCGGGAGTACCGTCTACAATAGCAAATACTTTAATTGGTGCTGGAACTGGCGCCATAGGTTCTGCTGTTAAAGGTGGTAATATTGCCGCTGGAGCAGAAAGTGGTGCTATCGGTGCCGGAATTGGCAGTTTAACAGCCCCTTCCTCATCAATATCCCCAGCTCCTGTAACAGACAATAGTACAGCTTGGACTCCACCCGATAACACCGTTTTTAAAGATCAACTAGCTGCTGAAGCACATCAGTTATCTGGAACTGCTTTAGACCAATTAAATCAAGTAAATGACGCACAAACTGCTGCTACTGGTGGTCTTGCGGCAACAAATAGCGCACTTACTGACGCCCAAAATGCACAAGCGGCTTTAGATAAAGCCAATACCAGTATTTTTCAGCCTGCTAAAGATAATGTAGCTAACTTACAGCAAACTGCTAGTGGATTGTATACAACTGCTAAAGCTGCGGAAGATGCGTATAACGCAGCGCAAGCAAAACTAACGGCTGACCCGACTCAAGAAAACTACAATGCTGCTCAAGCAGCCGGTACTGCGTATCAAAACGCTGTCAATGCTTTTATGCCAGCTAACGAGGCATTTACCACAGCTAATACAAACCTACAAAGTTTATACGATAGTCAGATTAAGCCATTGGTTGACGCCGCAACAACTGCAACAGCAACTTTAAATTCTAATTTAGCAACATATGGAACAGATAAAAGTAATTTAAGTAATTTGTCTAGTCAATTAGGTACCACATTAGGCGGATTATCACAGATTTCAAATGGTCAACTTGTTTCTGGCATGAATATTCCAGAAGTTGCTTTGTCAGCACCATCTGCTCAAGTTGGCCCACTGCCAGGAACAGATAATCTAACCCCACAAACATCAGGGCCAAGTATTGCAAAAATAAATGCTGAGTTAGCTGCGAATGCCTCTTCGCCAAATGCGGCGTTAAATGCACCTTCGGCAAATATTAGTGATCTTTCAAAGAGCATTGATCAATTAGCTAACGATCCTGCTACTGCAAATGTTATAAACAAAGCAGATCCGAACGCTTCTGTTACTGTAAGTTCTCCAACCAATGAAGAATTGGCCGCAATGGGTATAAATACTGATACTCCTGTGGCGCCGGTAGAAGATTCTAATGCTTCTGTAGAACCACCAGCAGACAGTAATGTTCCGGTATCATCTTCTGATGTTGTGGCTAACTTAGCGGCAACAGATACAAACCAGCCAGCTCCTGTAACACCAGCTCCAGTAGAGCAACCAGCTCCTGTAACACCAGCTCCAGTAGAGCAACCAGCTCTTGTAACACCAGCTCCAGTAGAGCAACCAGCTCCTGTAACACCAGCTCCAGTAGAGCAACCAGCTCTTGTAACACCAGCTCCAGTAGAGCAACCAGCTCTTGTAACACCAGCTCCAGTAGAGCAACCAGCTCCTGTAACACCAGCTCCAGTAGAGCAACCAGCTCTTGTAACACCAGCTCCAGTAGAGCAACCAGCTCTTGTAACACCAGCTCCAGTAGAGCAACCAGCTCCTGTAACACCAGCTACAGTAGAGCAACCAGCTCCTGTAACACCAGCTCCAGTAGAGCAACCAGCTCCTGTAACACCAGCTCCTGTAACACCAGCTCCTGTAACACCAGCTCCTGTAACACAGCCTAGTGGTGGTTTGCCCGTGCCTGTAGCTCAAGTTACTAATCCTGATAGTAGTGTTACAACAACGTATTCAGACGGAAGCCAGTCCACTTCGGCTACTGGCGCCCTTCCAAGCACCGTTGCTGCTAGTACACCAGCTAGTACACCAGCTAGTACACCAGCTAGTACACCAGCTAGTACACCAGCTAGTACACCAGCTAGTACACCAGCTAGTACACCAGCTAGTACACCAGCTAGTACACCAGCTAGTACACCAGCTAGTACACCAGCTAGTACACCAGCTAGTACACCAGCTAGTACACCAGCTAGTA
>Ga0208622_1000105_pt1 | contig 38593 bp, 29 predicted proteins | sample CryBogCBH12Jul09_FD_184621 | JGI IMG/M metagenome (GOLD analysis project Ga0208622, IMG submission 184621) | Freshwater microbial communities from Crystal Bog, Wisconsin, USA - CBH12Jul09 (SPAdes) | ecosystem: Environmental > Aquatic > Freshwater > Lake | place: Crystal Bog, Wisconsin, USA... | reverse complement strand
GGACGCGATGGCGCCCGCCGAGCGCAGCACGAGCCCGTCAGCGCCCGCGGCGCTGTATCGATGAGCTGGGCGCTGGCGCGCTTCGGCCACTAGGTCGTCGAGCAGCTGACCAAAGGGCACCATCGGCTCAATGAAGAGATACTTCGACAGCGAGCCCGGAATGGTGTTGATCTCGTTGACGTAGAGCTCGGTGTCGTTGGCCAGGAAGTCAATGCGGGCGACACCACGCACGTTGGCCAGCGAGGCGATGGTGCGGGCGGCGTGGCGGATCTGCTCGGCCTGGTCGCCCGGCAGGATTGCGGGCAGTTCGCGGGGCGCTGAGACCATGCCTTCGCCACCGACGTACTTGTCGCGGTAGTCAAGGATTTCGGCCTGGGCGGTGCGGCGGATTGGCTTTTCGATGGCCGACAGTTCGAGGGCAGGGAAACTCCGCAGGGCAATCTGCACGTCGGTGAGGTCGCTGCGGTAGGGCTCGACAACGCAGCCCAAGGCCAGGTGGGTGTTGGCGGTGAGGCGGGCCTTCGCGGTCGCGAGGTCGGCGACGACGTCGATGCCAATGGACGAACCACCAAAGCGGGGCTTGAGGATGTAGGGGCCATCAAACGGCAAGCTGGTGGTGTCCGCGGTCAACAACACGCGCGGCAACGTCGGCAGACCGGCCTGGGCGACAACGGCACCGAAGGCCCACTTATCCATGCCCAGGGCCGCGCCGGCCAGCGACGGGCCGGTGTAGGCGACGCCGGCGAGGTCGAGTGCCGACTGGAGTGAACCGTCCTCCCCCGGTCCACCGTGAGTGGCCAGGATCACCGCGTCAACGTCGAGGCGGCGGTCACGGCCCAAACGGCCACCGGCGGCGTAGAAGCCGCCTTCGGCGCCGAGGCGCAGACTGACCTCATTGGCGCCCTTAGGCAGGCCGTCAAGGAAGTCAGCGGCCTCAACCGTCGCGGGTACGGCGAAAAAGTCACCAGTCTTAGACCAGTAGAGGCCAACGGTGTCACCGTGGCGTTGGTGGTACTCACGCAGGGCGAGGAGCCCCGTCAAAATCGAAATATCGTGCTCAGGTGTTGGACCACCAAACAGTACGGCTACGGACACCTGAACCCCTTTTTGCGGAATGCGACCCTCTAAATGTAGTGGTCGGGCAAGTCGTTGAGGTACAACACGGCGTCGCCAGGTCCCAAGGAGGACCGCACCCACGCCACGGCGTCGTCGCGGTGGTTGAAGCGACGAATCTCACCGGCGTACCCGTCACGCAGCGCTCGGACGTTGGTCCGATTAACCACGACCAGCTCGGCGCCGATATCACGGACCGTCGTCGCCAGAATGGCGTTCTCGCGGTACTGCTCACGCCCCAGTTCAATAAGACCGGGCGTGATGACCACGCGGCGCCCCGACACCGGCTGACTGGCCAGCAAGCGGACCGAGGCATCGGCACTGGCGGGGTTGGCGTTGAAGGTGTCGTCAATGACCACGACACCCGAGGGGGCGGTGATCACGTTGGCCCGATTGGCCACGGGCGAAACGGCCGCCAGTCGCGACCCGAGGTCGTCGATCGAGAGGCCCAGCAACAGAGCGGCGGCGATGGCGCAGGCCAAGTTGGTCGGCTGCACGCTCGCCAGCGGTGCCGTGGTCGCCACAGTTGCCCCATCGACAACGACGACCCACTCGTCACCCACCACACGTACCTGCACGTCGGCGTCGACCTTCGAACCCGCGGTGCGAACGGTTTTGCCCGTGAGGCGCGCGGGCCAGGCACGAAGCAGGAGGTCATCAACGTTCACCACCACCGTGGCGGCCCGCTGCGTGATTTCGAACTTGGCCTGCTCGATCGTCTCGAGTGAACCCATGCGCTCCAAGTGCACTGGTCCAATGGCGGTGATCACGGAGAGTTCGGGTGGGCACCACGAGCAGAGGTCGGCAATTTCGCCCGGTCCGTAGGTGCCCATCTCGGCGATGAAGACGCGGGTGCCGTCGACGAGGCCCTCGTTGATGGCACGGGAGAGGCCGGCGCGGTTGTTGAAACTCTTCGGCGTGGCCACGACGTCTCCGTCTCGTTGCAGCAAATCAGCCAGGTGATTCTTGGTGGAGGTCTTGCCGTACGACCCGGTGATGGCGACCACCGTCGGGTCCACCTGCTGCAGTCGACGCTGCGCCTTTTCGACGAAGACCTGCGACTGACGCTTCTCCCACGGACGCAGCAGACGGGTGGTCAGATCGAGTGTGAGGGGCACGCCCCAGACGACCACGACCAGCCCCCAGAGCACGCGACCACCGACGGCGGCCACCACAACGACCAGGGCTGCGACCAGTCCGGACGCGACGGCCACCGTGCGCAGTCGTCGTGTCCACTGCAAGCGTGACGTGCGGCCTTTGAGCCCGAGTCCTTGGGGGCAGAATGCGCCATAGATAATCGTGGCGGCAACCGCCACTCCAACATTGTGAATCAGAATGGCGACAACCAACGCACCCATCGTGAGGTGCGAGAGTGTGATGGGACGAGGTTCTTTGCGGTCCACCGGCCGCGCTGGCCCCACCTGGGGGCTCGACCAACGAGCGAGGAAACGGTTCATCGACGACGGGTCGTAGTGCTCGCGCTGCAAGACACGCAGCCAGCGCACCCCTTGGGCGGCCCACGCCCCCACCAGCACGAACGAGAGCACCAGGGTCACGATCGGATTCATAGGGCCTCCCGTACCGCCGCCACCACGGCGTCAGGTCGCAGCGTCGGCACGAGGTGCCCACAATCGTCGAGCACCGTCACGGTGGTTGGTCCCGGCACCAGTGCGGCAGCCTCTCGGGCCATCGCCACCGAGGCCGCGGTGTCATTGGCACCCCACAGAAAAGCAGCGGGCGTGGTGATCCGGCCCAGTTCGTCGTCGTAGCTCTCGTTGACCATGGTGACCAGTATGTCCCGCAGCAGACCCGAGGCCGCTCGGTAGTCGGCTGAGCCGTAGCGCTGACGCGCGCGCTCCATTGAGGTCGCCGACACCAGGTGTCGCTTCGCGAGGAATCGGATCACTCGATAGCGCCACGGCGCGGCGGTGCCACCACCTCGCCGCAAGAGTGGTGCGCCGATGAACAGCACGCCCGAGAGGCGCTCGGGGGCAGTCGCCGCCACCACCGCGGCCACGCGACCGCCGAGCGAATGTCCGACGAGCAGGACGGGGCCGTCGGCAATCGTGGGCAGAACGCTGATCACGATGTTGGCGTAGAGGCGGGCGCCGCCAGCGGTCTCGGGAAGGGGCGAGGCACCAAACCCCGGCAAATCAACCGCCACGCTCGAAATCCCGTGCTCGGCGAGCTCGGTCGCAATGGCGCGAAAGTCGGCCGACGAGCGCCCCCAGCCGTGGAGAAATACGACCTGAACAGGACCGTCGCCGTAGGACTCGCCAAAAAGCGTTCCGTTTCCAAAGGCCTGCAGCACACCCTCAAGGTTAGTGACCACGCCCGCCGCCGGAGAACCACGTCACTGCCTGCCGGTAGCGTCAATGGGGTAATGAGTGACACCGCCGCTTTCTCCGACGATCTCCTGGTGGGCCTCACGCCCGAACAGCGTGAGGCCGTGACCTCGAACGCCCGACGACTGCTCGTTCGCGCCACCGCCGGTTCGGGAAAGACCCACGTCCTCACCTTGCGCATTCAACGGATGATCGCGCTCGGTCTCGTCGACGCTGACCAGGTGTTAGCCATGACGTTCACCCGCAAGGCCGGCGACGAGTTGCGCACCCGACTCTGGCGGGCCGGCATTCGAGATGTCCGTGCCGGCACCTTCCACCGTGCGGCAATGACCATCGTCAACGAGTACCGCAATGACCACCACCTCAAAGCCCTCACCGTCGAGGCCAGTCGTCGTCGCATGGTCGCGCCGCTCATCGTGCAACTGCGCGAGGACGGGTTCGCCATCGACGACCACCTGGCGCCGCGAATCGAGCAGGAGATTGGCTGGGCCCTAGGACAAGGCTTTGATGGCGCCGCTTACTCGGCCAACGCGCGCAAGATGCGCCGCGATTCACCACTGCCCCCCGCCGCCTTCGCTGAGGTCATCGACCGCTACATCGGGTTCTGCCGCATGCGCGGCGTCCTTGACTTCGACCTGCTGCTCCAAGAAGCGATCACCCTCCTCAAGACCGAACCCGCCGTCAAGGCGGCCTTCCGGCACCGCACGCGGGCGCTCTTCGTGGACGAAACCCAGGACATGAACCCACTGCAGTTTCAGCTCCTGGCCCAGATGGCCGGCGACGACCCGCAGCTGTTCTGCGTCGGCGACCCCAACCAGTCCATCTACGGCTTCAACGGCGCGAGCCCGCAGCTCCTTACCGACATTCTCCGCACGTGGCCCGACACGGTGGTACTCGACCTCACGCGCAACCACCGTTCCACCGCCGCCATCGTGGCCGTGGCGAACACGTTGCTCGAGCCGGGTGCCCGCGGCATCACGCCCGCGAAGGATGACGGCGAGATTCCTTTGGTGCGCGCCTACGACACCGACGAGGACGAGGCCGAGGCCGTGGCCCGATGGCTCTCTATTCACCACCAACCTCGCTCACCCTGGAAGTCCATGGGCGTACTGGCCCGCACCAACAGTCAGCTCGAACTCATTGCCGCCACCCTCGAAAATCACGGCATTCCTTTTGAGCCTCGCGGATCTGAGCACGGCCCCTCGTCAGATCTCTCCCCCGACGACGCCAAACAGCGCGAGCTTCCCGCGCCGCCGGTCGACGCGGTGGCGCTCAGCACCATTCACCGCTCGAAGGGTCTGGAGTTCCAGCACGTCGTCGTGATCGGATGTGCCGAGGGTCAGTTACCGAACTACCAAGCCACCACGCCGGCGGAGCTCGCGGAAGAGACTCGCTTGGCCTACGTCGCCCTCAGCCGTGCCGAGCAGACGTTGCTCCTGACGTGGAGTCGCGCCAAGAACGACCCGCGCTTTAGTGGGCGCAAGCCGTCGCGGTTCCTGGCCCCGATTGAAGAGGCCATCGCGGCGTTGGAGGCCGAGCGCGCGCCCGCGCCAGTGGCCGTCGCCAAGTCACGCCTTGATCAAATTCGCGAGCAGATGGCCGCGGCGGCCGCGGCCATCGAAGCGCAAACCAACCGCTAGAGAATCGTTGCCACCAGAGGCGCGTGGTCCGACGGCTTTTCGCCCTTGCGAGCCTCGCGGTCGACCTGCACGTCACTCACTCGAGTCGCTGTCGCGGGGTCCGCGAAGAGGTAGTCAATGCGCAGGCCCCAGCCGCGGCGGAAGGCGCCGTTACGGTAGTCCCACCACGTGAACTGCTGGCCCTCGGGATGGTGCTGACGAGCCAGATCGACGAGGCCGGTATCAAGCAGAGCATGCATCGCCGATCGTTCGGGCGCCGACACGTGCGTGGCCCCCTCGAACGCCGTCATGTCGTAGACGTCTTCGTCCGCGAGGGCAACATTGAAGTCCCCACCGATCACCAGTGACTGTGCCGCGTCACGCTGGGTCAACTCCTCACGAAGGTCGCCTAGCCAGCCGAGTTTGTAGGTGTAGTGGGGGTTGTCGAGGGCGCGTCCGTTGGGAACGTAACAGGAGTAGACCCTCACTCCGCCACATGTCGCGCGAATGCATCGGGCCTCGTCGTCAGCCGCCAATCCCGTTTCGACGTCGGTGAGCCCCACTCGCGAAAAAATGGCGACGCCATTCCACTGACCTTGGCCGTAGTGGGCGGACTCGTAGCCGAGTTCTTCCAACGCGGCAAAGGGGAACTTGGCGTCCGTTTGCTTGGTCTCTTGCACCAGCACGATGTCGGTGGCCGTTTCCTCCAGCCACTGCGACACCCGAGGCCACCGGGCCGTCAACGAGTTGACGTTCCAGGTAGCGATCTTCACGAGGCGTCGGCCAGCACAAAGAAGATGTCGGCCTCAACGGCCACCTGGCCGTCGACGGTGGCCACCCCGTGGCCCTTACCGCCACGAGCCGACAGACGCGTCATCTCCGTCGTCAGGGTCAAAGTGTCGCCGGGCAGCACCTGGCGACGAAAGCGAGCGTTTTCGACGCCACCAAAGAGGGGCAGTCGACCGGCGTACTTCTCGTCGGCGAGGACCGCCACAGCGCCAACCTGGGCCAGCGATTCGAGCATCAAGACGCCAGGCGTCGTGGGGCGGCCCGGGAAGTGACCCGGAAAGAACCACTCCTCTCCCGTCAGTGTCCACTCACCCACGGCCTTGAGGCCCGGCTCAATGGTGAGCAGTCGGTCAACCAGGAGGAAGGGTGGACGGTGAGGAATCCAGTCTTCGGGGTTCAGTGAAAGGTCGGTCATAGTCCCAGCTCCGCAATTCGGCGATCGCTATCTACGGTACTCAACACGAACGTGCGCACGTCGCCACGCTTCAAGACATCACGGGCCCGTGCGGGCGCCGGTGTGCCGAGATTCGTCGTGGGCGCGTAGCACTCGACAGTGCTGCCGTTTTTGAGGGCGACCTTGATCACGGCACCGTGTGAGGTGAAGGCCATGACTTCGCCCTCCACCTTGGCACCGATCTTGGTGGCCTTGACGAAGGCCGCGAAGGTCTCTTCCGGGTTCACCGGCTGCCGACTGCGGCGCACCGCCACCACGGGGGTTTCGGCGACGGCCTTCTTGGCGACGGCCTTCTTGGCGGGCTTCTTTTCGACCTTGGGAGCGACCTTGTCGGTCGCTTCTTTGGTGACCTTCTTCGCCACCGTCTTCGTCGTCTTGGTCGTGGCCTTCGTCGTCTTGGTGGCCTTGACCGGTGTCAACGTGTCACCAATGGAGGGCGTGGCGCCATCGGGCAACGTCACGGCCAACTTCTTGACTGTCTTAGTGGCCGGCTTGGCGCTACGCGTGGTCTTGGGTCCACGCACGGGCAGGCGATCGGTAAAAATCCAGCCGACGCCCTTCACCGGCTTGCCCCCAATGAGACGACCTACCTCGAAGAGCCACGGGTACTCGTCGTGGAACTCTTGGAAGGAGTCGTTGCTCAACACGACCGCGTCAATTCGCTGGGCGATTTTCAGAATGAAGGCGTCACCGCGGCCGAGTGCCCCCGCGGGGGGCGTCACAATCTCTCCGGCCAGTTCGGCTTCCTTGAATCGTGACCGCTCGCCGGGGGCAACACGGTGCTCGAAGCTCGCGTCCACCACCACGATGACGTCGGCCCCGGGGTGCTCATCGATGAAGGCGCGGACGGCATCGTCAAGCTGGACGAGACTGGGAATGGTCCGTCCTTCGGTGGCCAGATTTGATCCGTCTACGACAACGCGAACAGTGCCCTTTTTCACTGCAGTGCTCGCGTGAGCAGGTCAGCCTGCTCGGCGGAGTGCACCAGGTGCGAACCAGTGGCGGGGCTGGCCGACTCGGCGCGAGCCACGTGGCGAACCTTCCACGAGGTCCAGTCGAGGGTGCGAAGGTGCACGAACGGCCAGGCGCCCATGTTCTCGGGCTCTTCCTGCAGCCAGACAACGTCGGTGGCGTTGGGGTAGCTCGCCAATTCCGCTTCGATATTCTCCTGCGGCCACGGGTAGAGCTGCTCCACGCGAACAATCGCGACGTTCTCGACGCCAAGCTCCGCTCGACGAGCGATGGCCTCGTGCGCCACCTTGCCCGAGGCCAGTACGACGCGCGTCACCTTGCTCTTGTCCACCGTGGTGTCGCCCAACACGCGGTGGAAGGCACCATCGACAAACTCGGCGAGGGGTGAACGGGTCTGCACGGCGCGAAGCATTGACTTGGGCGTGAAGACCACCAAGGGCGTGACGTGCTCGCGACGCACCTGGCTACGCAGCAGGTGGAAGTACTGCGCGGCCGTAGTGGGCTGCGCCACGCGGATGTTGTTACGGGCACTGAGCGACAAGAAGCGCTCGATGCGACCACTGGAGTGTTCGGGACCCTGTCCTTCGTACCCGTGGGGCAGCAACATGACCAGCGAGGCGTTCTGGCCCCACTTGTCTTCGGCGGCGACGAGGAAGTTGTCGATGATGATCTCAGCGCCGTTGACGAAGTCACCGAACTGCGCTTCCCAGGCGACGAGCGAGCGCTTCGACTCGACCGAGTAGCCGTACTCGAACCCGAGGGCCGCGTACTCACTCAGGAACGAGTCACGAACCGTGAAGAAGCCCGGCGAGTCGAGGTGCGACAACGGGACGAACTGGTCACCGTTGGCGTAGTCGATCAGCGCGGCGTGACGGTGCGAGAAGGTACCGCGTCGCGAGTCCTGGCCCATGAGGCGCACGTTGGTGCCCTCAAGCACCAGTGAGCCAAAGGCCAGGGCCTCACCGAGTGCCCAGTCCACTTCCCCGGCCTCGACCAACTGCTTGCGCTGGGCAAACTGGCGCTCGAGCTTGGGGTGGATGGTGAAGCCTTCGGGTGCCGACACAGTCGCGTCCGTCACCCGCAGCAGCACGTCCTTGGCGACGCCAGTGTTGACGGCTGCTTCGTCGGCGGGAATCTCGGCGACCGGCACGCCCGAGAGCTCCGGCACCGGCACGGTGCGGACCTCGTCGAGCACCGACTGGAGGCGGTTGTTGAACTGGTCGAGCGCGGCTTCCGCGTCGTCCATGGTCAGGTCACCGCGACGCACGAGCGTCTCGGTGTAGGCCTTGCGTACTGATCGCATCTGCTCGATGATCGCGTACATCTGCGGTTGGGTGTAACTGGGGTCGTCACCTTCGTTGTGACCATGACGGCGGTAGCAGACGATGTCGATGACCACGTCGCGGTGAAAGGCCTCGCGGTAGTCGTAGGCCAGCAGCGCGGCACGAGCACACGCCTCGGGGTCGTCACCGTTCACGTGAAGAATTGGTGCCTGAATCATCTTGGCAACGTCGGTTGGGTAGAAACTCGAGCGCGCCGACACCGGCGAGGTCGTGAAACCGACCTGGTTGTTGATCACGATGTGAATCGCACCACCAACGCGGTAGCCGGAGAGCTGCGAGAGGTTTAGGGTCTCGGCGACTACGCCCTGACCAGCGAACGCGGCGTCACCGTGGATCAGAATCGGCAGGTACGGGAAGCTCGTTGGCTTTTCGGCTGACGGGGTGCCGTCGCCGGGCCGACGGGCAGCGTCCTGCTTGGCGCGAACGATGCCCTCGACTACCGGACTCACTGCTTCGAGGTGCGAAGGGTTTGAGGCCATCGACACCGCAATGACGTCACCGGCCAAGTTCGTGTGGGAACCGTGGGCGCCCTTGTGGTACTTGACGTCACCACTGCCCTGCACACTTTCGGGATCGAGGTTGCCCTCGAACTCAGAGAAGATGTCGCTGTAGGACTTGCCCACAACGTTGGCCAGCACGTTAAGGCGACCACGGTGGGCCATACCAATCACGGCCTCGTGGAGGCCGTCGCGGGCGGCGGCATCGAGAATGGCCTGCAGCGCGACAATGGTCGACTCACCACCCTCCAGACCAAACCGCTTCTGGCCCACGTAGCGCGAGTGCAGGAAACGCTCAAAGACTTCGGCTTCGTTCAGGGCGTGCAGGATGCGGAGCTGCTCGTCCGTCGTGCACTGCCATTTCACGCCTTCGACACGATCTTGAATCCAGCGCTTCTGGGCGGGGTCCATGATGTGGCCGTATTCAATGCCCATGGTGCGGCAATAAGCGTCGCGCAGGATGCTGAGGATTTCTTCCAGTGTCGCTTCGCGCTTACCGGCGAGGCCGTCGACCACGAAGGTGCGCTGCAGGTCCCAGATTGACAGGCCGTAGGTCTGGAGGTCCAACTCGGGGTGCAGGGCCGGTGCCTCGGCGCGGAGCGGGTCGAGGTTGGCGTTGAGGTGACCGCGCACGCGGTACATGTTGATGAGCTCCTGGACGCGGATCTGCTTCAAGATGTGCTCGGTGTCACCGTCAGTGGCGAGCACGTTCTTGTCGCGAGACCACTGGGCGGGCTCGTAGGGAGCGCCGACCGCGGCGAAGACGTCGTCGTAGAAACCGTGACCGCCGCTCAAGCACTCGGCGACGTACTTCAAGAAGAGGCCCGACTCAGCTCCTTGAATAATGCGGTGGTCGTAGGTCGAGGTGATGTTCATCACCTTGCCCACGCCGATGTCGGCGAGTGCTCGAGGGTCAGCGGCGTCGAAGCCGGCCGGCCAGGCCAGTGCACCAACGCCAATAATTGCACCCTGACCAGGCATAAGGCGAGGAACCGACTGAACAGTACCAAGGGTACCCGGGTTCGTCAAGCTCACGGTGGCGCCAACGAAGTCGTCAGCGCCCATGGTGCCACTGTGCACCTTGCGCACGAGCGTCTCGTAGGCCAACAAGAACTCACGGAAGTTCATGGTGTCAGCATCGCGAATCACGGGCACGACGAGATTGCGGGTGCCGTCGGGACGCTCGACGTCCACGGCGAGGCCGAGGCCCACGCGCTCGTTGCGGCGAACACCGGGGGTGCCCTTCTCGTCGACGGCCTCCACAAATGCGGCGTTCATGGCGGGGATCTTCATGAGCCCCTTGACCACCGCAAAGGCGATTAGGTGCGTGAAGGACACCTTGGCACCCGTCGTGCGTGACAGAGCTTCGTTTAGAGCCGCGCGGTTGATTTCGAGGAGTCGCGCCGGCACGGTGCGAACAGACGTTGCGGTCGGAACGCTCAACGAAGCATTCATATTGCTCACAATGCGCGCTGCGGCACCGCGAAGCGGCGTGGCATCGGCGTCAACAACGGGCGCGAGCGCGGCGGCCTGGGGCGCCGGAGCGCTCAGGTGCGTCGTGGGCACCGTGGGGAGCGTCGAACGCTGGTAATCAGCGAAAAACTCGCGCCAACTGGCCGAAACCGAGCTGGGATCGGCCAGAAAACGGTCGTACATGTCGTCGACCAGCCAGGCGTTGGGGCCAAAGGAGCCGCGAGAGGGACGGACGGGGGAGGAGTCGGAGTTTGGCATCGTTTCTAGCCTAGGGCTCGAGGCGGTGATTGTGCGAACTCCTAGCACCAATCAGAACCGATGAAAGCCCTATGGAAACAGGGATTTCCATCATGCTTTCGAGAGATGGCCCGTATCACGAGAACGTAAGTTCTGCTTAAAGGCTATTCTTGGGCTTGTCACAAACATTGTGGCCGACGTATGACGTTGCTGAAAGGAATGCAACCTATGAAGTTCCCCAATAAGGCGAGACTCTCGATCACGATGGCTGTCGCAGCCAGCGCGTTGTCGATTGGACTCGTTGCTCCTGCCGTGAGTGGCGCGGCTTCGACGCCTAAGGCACTCACCGGCACCATCACCATCGCCGAGGGCGCACAGGCTGCCCCGAACTTCATCTTGCCCTTCGTGGGCCCAGGTGACGGTTTCTCGGTGACCAACATGAACCAGTTCCAGATGCTCATGTACCGCCCACTGTTCTGGTTTGGTGCCCCGGGTTCCGCCGCGTGGGTTCCGAGCCTTTCACTGGCATCGCTGACGCCTTCCACTGGCGCGAGCGCGGTCTACACGATCAACCTCAAGGGCTGGAAGTTCGCTGACGGCCAGACCGTCAACGCTGGTTCTATCGAGTTCTTCTTGAACCTGTATTACGCAATCGCGCACTCCCACACCATGGGCGGCGACGTGTACGCAGGTTACGTGCCGAACGCTGGTATTCCAGACGAGATCAAGTCAGTTGTTGGTGCCCCTTCGGGCTCCAAGGTCGTCATCACGATGAAGTCGTCGGTGAACGCCAACTGGTTGCTCTACAACTACCTCTCAGAAATCACGCCGTTCGCGCAGACCTGGGACGTCACCTCGGCCAACGCTGCCCCGGGCAGTGGCCACTGTGAGACTGACGCCTTCGCTTCGCAGGCCGCGGAGACTGACTGCAGCGCTGTCTTGACCTTCCTGCGTTCCACTGCGAACGTCACCGCCGACTTCACCAACAACCTCTGGGAGAGCGGCACCGACGGTCCTTGGAAGCTTCAGGCCATCGACCAGCTGGGCAACGTCACCTTCGTTCCGAACACCACCTACGGTGGACCGGTCAAGGCTCACGTCGCCAAGGTCAAGCTGGTTGCGTTCACTTCGTCATCCGCCGAGCTCCGGCAGCTCAAGGCTGGCACCATCGACTCGGGTTACATCGACCCCACGCAGCTGACTGCTCCAGCCCCCGCCCCTGGCGTTGCTGGACCAAACCTCGCAATGTTGAACTCGAAGTACAACCTGATCTCGGGCACCACTTGGGCCTTCAACTACGACCTCTACAACTTGAAGGGTGACCCAGCCTCGTCTGCACTCTCACAGTTGTACGTCCGTCAGGCCATGCAGGAAGCCACCAACCAGCTTTTGACGATCAAGACCGCCCTGAAGGGCTACGGCGTACCTACGTACAGCCCGCTGCCTTACGGTGCCTCGTCGGCAATTAGCGCCCCTGTTGGCAACCCGTACCCCTTCAGCGTCAGCAAGGCACTGGCTGCCTTCAAGGCACACGGCTGGACCCTCGAAAACGGCGTCCAGACCTGCACCACGCCCGGTACCGCTGCGGACGAGTGTGGCGCGGGCATTGCCCAGGGCTTCACGATGTCGCTGAAGGAAGACCAGGCCGGTGGTTCGGCTGCTGACGACGAGCTCAACGCTGTTGAAGTCTCCGAGTGGGCCGCTATCGGCGTGAAGGTCACCGTCAACGTTGACACCTTCGGTCACGTGCTGAGCCTCTGCCAGGGCGCCAACCAGGGCTTCGACCTCTGTGACTGGGGCGGCGGCTGGCTGTACGCACCTGACTACTACCCGTCAGGTGAGGAGCTGTTCGCTACCGGTGCTGGTTCCAACACCGGTGGCTACTCTGACCCCACCATGGACGAGTTGATCACGGCTTCGACCGAGGGCAACGCCACGCTGACCGCTTTCGAGCAGTACGCCGCGCAGCAGCTCCCCGTGTTCTTCAAGCCCCAGGGCACTGGTGCTGGCGAAGTTCTCAAGACGCTGAAGAGCCTCAACGGCTTCAAGGCGAACCCGCTTGAGAACCTCATGCCGGAGTACCTGTACTTCTAGTACGAACGCACTTCAAAAAAGGGCCCCTCTTCGGAGGGGCCCTTTTTTATTGCCATATGGCGTAATTCCCCACATCGGCGTATCTCAAAATTTCCCAATATTTCAGCCGTTTTAAATGCGAGAGATAAGGGGCATCATTGGTTTGCATAGATAAGAAGCGCGTAATAGTCTCATATTTGTCACATTGGTGACACCTAGAAACGGCGCGAGCCAATGAAAGGAATCACAACATGAGGAACACCCACAAGGTGCGACTTTTGGCAACGTTGGCCATTGCGGCCAGTGCGTTGACCTTAGGTCTCATCGCCCCAAGCGCTGCGAACGCGGCGGCCAAGCCGACCGTCGAAAACGCAACGATCACCATTGCTGAAGGTCCACAGGCACCCCCCACCTTTATCCTTCCTTTCGTAAGCCCGAGTGACGGTTTCTCTGTCACCAACATGAACCAGTTCCAGATGGTGATGTATCGTCCGCTCTTCTGGTTCGGTGCTCCTGGCTCGGCTGCGTACGTGCCCGCACTGTCGCTTGGTTCGGTAACCCCGACCACCGGCTCGAGCAACACGTTCACCATTGACCTCAAGGGCTGGAACTTCGCGAACGGTCAGACCATCAACGCCGGTTCCGTTGCGTTCTTCTTGAACCTCTACAACGCGTCGGTCACTGGTCTGACGGGTGGCGCCAAGCTTCCCGCCAATGAGCGGGGTCTGTTCTACGCCGGTTACGTGCCATTCGTCGGTATCCCTGACGGCATCTCGTCGATCAGCATGCCTCAAGGTGCTTCGGGTAGCGAAATTGTCATTCACATGTCCTCGACGGTGAACGCCAACTGGTTGCTCTACAACTACCTGTCGGAAATCACTCCTTTCCCATCGTCGTGGGACAAGACCTCCGACAGCGCTGCTGCCGGTAGTGGTCACTGTGAGACTGACGCGTTCAACAGCAGCGCTTCAATCACGGACTGCATGCACGTCTTGCTGTACCTCCGTCAGACTGCGGCCACTCCTTCGGACTGGACCAACAGCCTGTGGGAGAGCGGTACCGACGGTCCTTGGAAGCTGCAGAGCGCCGACGCGCTGGGTAACGTGACCTTCGTCCCGAACCCCGCCTACGGTGGCCCGCAGAAGGCCCAGGTGTCACAGGTCAAGCTCGTTCCCTTCGAGACCTCGTCAGACGAACTCAACGCCCTTAGGGGTGGTTCGATTGACCTTGGTTACGTCGACCCGACGCTGCTGACCTCGCCATCGCCCAAGCCCGGTACCCCTGGTGCCAACTTGAGCAGCCTGTCCTCGAACTACAACCTGCTGAGTGGTACGTCGTGGGCATTCAACTACGACCTCTACAACCTGCAGGGTGACCCTGGCTCGAAGTTCCTCGACCAGCTGTACGTCCGTCAGGCCATGCAGGAGGCCACCGACCAGATCCTTCAGATCTCGACGATCATGAAGGGCTACGGTATCCCCACCTACAGTCCGCTGCCTTACGGTGCCTCCTCGGCTATCGCCAAGGCGCCCAAGAACCCTTACCCGTTCAGCGTTAGCAAGGCTCTGGCCCTGTTCACCGCTCACGGTTGGTCAGACGCCAGCGGCACGCAGACCTGCGCGCACCCTGGCACCGCTGCCACCCAGTGTGGCGCCGGCATCGCCGCCGGTGACCAGCTCCGCCTGTCGATGGACCAGGCTGCTGGTTCTCCGACCGACGACGACCTGACGGCAACGGAAGTCGCCGAGTGGGCCGCCATTGGCGTCAAGGTCTCGGTCAACACCGACACCTTCAGCAACGTGCTGAGCCTCTGCCAGGGCCCCGGCCAAGGCTACGACATGTGTGACTGGGGCGGTGGCTGGCTGTACGCACCCGACTACTACCCATCAGGTGAAGAGCTGTTCTCGACGGGTGCTGGTTCCAACACCGGTGGCTACTCTGACCCCACCATGGACAACTTGATCAACGCATCGACCAGCGGTAACAGCACCCTGACGACATACGAGGCCTACGCAGCTGCCCAGCTGCCGGTCTTCTTCAAGCCTGAAGGCACTGGCGCTGGCGAAGTCATCAAGACCCTCAAGAGCAAGAACGGTTTCAAGTCGAACCCGCTCTCAGACCTCGAGCCGGAGTACCTGTACTTCTAGGTTTGCCCACGCACAATGGCCCCTCCGAAAGGAGGGGCCATTGTGCTTTTAAACCCCTGTTGGAGATAGGGAAAATCTGCTTCCAGTGCTAATGTTTCCATCATGCTCAGTTTCATTGTCCGTCGACTAATTCAGTCGTTTGTGGTGCTTCTCATCATCATTGTGATCACCTTCTCGCTGCCCTATTTGGAGCCGAAGGGGATCTACGCTCCGGCCTACTTAGCGCTGGGCACTCGAGCCACGCCAATGATGGTGCAGGCGTGGGGCGTGGCCCACGGGATGGACCACCCGTACCTGTGGCGACTGGGTTCGTACATGTGGGGCCTCTTCACCCACTTCAACCTCGGCTACTCGTTCCAGGCCGGACGACCAGTTATGGGCATCTTGCGCCTCTACGTGCCTCGCACCATTTGGCTGGCCTTGGTGTCGCTGATTCTCACCTGCTTGATCGCCGTTCCTCTGGGCATCTTCCAGGCCCAGCGTCGCAACACTGCGTTTGACTACTCCGCCACCGGCGTGGCCTTCGTGCTCTACGCCATGCCATCGTTCCTGCTCTGCTCCTTGGTCCTTGACGCCTTCGGCTTCCGCGCCCCCCACTTGCCCATTTCGCCACCATCAGGCGTGGCACCGTGGCTGATTTTCCAAGACCCCAAGGCCTTCATCATGCCCGTTGGCTGTCTGGTGCTGCTCTCGGTGGCCGGACTGAGCCGATTCATGCGCGGTACCGTGCTCGAAGTGTTGGTGCAGGACTACGTTCGTACCGCCAAGGCCAAGGGCTGCTCGAGCCGCCGCGTCCTCTTCAAGCACGCCTTCCGCAACGCAATGGGCCCCATCGTGACCATCCTGGGTCTGTCGATCCCCGGTCTTCTCGGCGGCGCCCTGATTATCGAGGACGTCTTCAACTACGGCGGTCTGGGTGTGGAAACCGTCAACGCGGCCCTGTCCTCGGACGTTTACGTGGTTCTGGGTATTACCCTGCTGGTCTCCATCTTGACGCTCCTCGGCAACCTGCTGGCCGACGTCGCTCTCGGTATCGTCAACCCACGCATTCGCATTGAAGGAGTCACCCGATGACTGTTGTAACTGACCTCGCCGCGCCAGCCGTTGCGGTTGCTGAACCCACGCCCATGTGGCGTCAGCGCGCGCGCATCTTCTTCTCCAACAAGCTGGCCACCGTCTCGGTGATTTTCTTGTTGGTCATTATTTTCGGCTGCTACGTCGTGCCGTTGTTCTACAGCACCAACCAGTCCAACGCGGCCTTGGCCCTGATGACGCCGTTCAACCAGGCGCCGTCAGCCGCCCACTGGCTCGGCACCGACTCCTCGGGCTACGACGAACTCGGGCGCATCTTCTACGGTGGCGGCTACTCGCTCACTCTGGGCATCCTGGCGGGCTTCATCACCATCGTGGTGGGCACCCTCTACGGCATGATCTCGGGCTTCTTCGGTGGATTTACCGACACCGTCATGATGCGTGTACTTGACGCCTTCTTGTCGATTCCCTACCTGTTCTTTCTCATCACCCTGGTGTCGATCTTCGGACGCTCCACTACGTTCCTGATCGTGGTCATCGGCCTCACCGGCTGGTGGGGAAATGCCCGCATCATCCGCGGTGACGCGATGCTGATCCGCGGCCTCGAGTACTCCCAGGCCTCCAAGGCCATGGGTGGCTCGAAGTGGCACATCATCCGTCGCCACGTGTTCCCGAACTCGATTTCGAACATCGTGACGGTGGCAACGTTCTCCGTGGCCGACGCCATCTTGTTCCTTTCGGCGCTGGGCTTCCTGGGCCTCGGAATCAAGTTGCCCGAGACCGACTGGGGCACCATGCTGCAGTCCGGTACCACCGCCTTGCAGAGCGCCAACTACTGGTGGGAGGTCTACCCCCTCGCCATTGTGTTCATCCTCGTCGTGGTGGCTATCAACTACATCGGTGACGCCCTGCGCGACGCCTTCGAAGTTCGCTTGGTTGAGAGGTAAATCGCGAGGGCTCGCCCCCTCACTCGACAATGACCGCAGCCTCGAGCTGCGGTCATTGTCTTTAAGCCGCATCACAAGTCACTCACTAGCATTGCCCTGATGTCGTTTCTGGTTGCGCTCCCCGCCTTCGCCCTTACCGCACTGATCCTCGCGATGGTGCCGGGCCAGGGGATGGCCATGGTGCTTCGCCAGTCGCTGGTGGGAGGGCGTCAGTGCGCCTTGTATTCCGTGTGCGGGAACGCGACGGGGCTCCTCGTGTGGGGCGTCTCTTCGGCGGTCGGCTTGAGTGCCGTCTTCACCCGATCAACTTTCGCCTACGACGTGCTCAAGTATGCCGGCGTTCTCTACCTGCTGACCTTGTCCTCTCGGACCTTGCTCGCTCTCCGCCACGCGTCTGGGGCTTTTGACCTAAACGGCAAGGCGCAGGTGCGCTTCGGGCCCGCATTTCGACTGGGCCTCACGACGAATCTGACCAACGCCAAAGCCGCGGTGTTCGCCGTCGCGGTACTCCCCCAGTTCGTGCCACGGCACGTCTCGCTACCCTTGGGCATTGTGGTGCTGGCGCTGGTGCAGGTCACGGTCTCAACGACGTGGTACGTGTCGCTCGTCCTTTTCGTGAGCCGCGCGGAGCGGCTCTTTTCCCGCCCCGCGGTCAGGCGATGGCTCACCGCTGGTTCGGCGGTGGGCATCGCCCTGCTGGCGGTCCTGTTGCTGCTCTCCTCGGCCCGCTAGAGGCCCTCTAGGGCCCCGTGTGCGGCCCTAGGCGCGGGCGCTGAGGCTAACCGGCGTACGCAGTGGGAAGTGGCAGGCGGCCTGCTGGCTGGGTCCGAAGTCACGCATTGCGGGCGCTTCGCTGGCGCAGATGTCCTGGGCGAAGCTGCAACGAGTGCGGAAGCGGCAGCCCGACGGCGGGTTGACCACCGAGGGCAGTTCGCCACCGACGACTTGAGCGGTCTGCGCGCGAGCCAAGATCGGGTCCGGTACCGGCACCGCGTTCAGCAGTCCCTGGGTGTAGGGGTGCGCGGGGGTCCGGAAGACCGACTCGGCGTCACCGATCTCGACGATCTTGCCCAAGTACATAACGGCGATGGTGTCGGCCATGTAGTACACAACAGCAAGGTCGTGGCTGATCATGATGTAGGTGAGACCGTGGTCGGCCTGCAACTGCTTCATCAGGTTGAGAATCTGGGCCTGAATTGATACGTCAAGCGCTGAAACGGGTTCGTCGGCCACGATGAGTCGTGGGTTCAACGCCAGGGCGCGAGCCAGGCCGATGCGCTGACGCTGACCACCCGAGAATTCATGGGGGTAGCGATCACCGGAGCGGGGGTCGAGGCCCACCGTGGCGAGCAGTTCCTGCACGCGCACGCGACGAGAGGCGGCGGTGCCTTCCTTTTGCACCAGGAGCGGCTCGGCGAGGATCTCGGAGACCTTCATGCGAGGGTTCAGCGACGAGTAGGGGTCCTGGAACATCATCTGGCGCTGGCGGAGGTCGTCACGGGTGGGCTTGTAGCCCTTGGCCGACGTCGTCTTGCCGTCGAAGGAGATGACGCCATCGGTGACGGTCTCTAGACCAACGATCATGCGGCCCATGGTGGTCTTGCCACAGCCGGATTCACCGACGAGGCCGAGGGTCGTGCCCTCCTTCACGGTGAAGCTCACGTCGGACACGGCGTGCACCTTGCCGACGGTGCGGCGCAGGAGGCCCTTCTTGATAGGGAATTCCTTGGTCAGGTTCTGGACGTCCACCAACACGGCGCCATTGGCGGCGGCCTCGTCGTTGTGGCGCGTGTCGGGACCGGCCGTCACGACGCGAGGACCGTCCACGGGGTGGAAGCAGGCGTAGGACTGCTCACCGCTCACCGTGAGGTCCGGCTCCTGCGTGCGGCAGGTGTCGGTGGCAAACGAGCAGCGCGGGGCGAAGCGGCAGCCCACAATCTTCTTGGTCAGGTCTGGCGGCATACCGGCAATGGAGGCCAGTTCCGTCTTCGAGGCAGTTTCGATGCTCGGCACCGAGGCGAGCAGCGCCTGGGTGTAGGGGTGGTGCATCGACGAGAAGAGTTCCTTCGTGGGTGCCTCTTCGGCCTTCTTACCGCCGTACATCACCACCACACGGTCACTACGTCCCGCAATAACTCCCATGTCGTGGGTGATGAGCAGCACGCCCATGTTGAGTTCCTTGCGCAGCGAGTCAATGATGTTCAGGATCTGGGCCTGAATCGTGACGTCCAGGGCGGTAGTGGGCTCGTCGGCGATGAGCAGCTTGGGGCGGCAGACCAGACCCATGGCGATAATGACGCGCTGGCGCAGACCACCGGAGAGCTCGAACGGGTACTGGTTCAGGCGCTCCTTGGGGTTGGGCATCTCGACCATTTCGAGCACCTCGAGCGCGCGACGCTCGATTTCTTCGTCACTCGCGCCCTCGTGAATGCGGAGGCCTTCACCAATCTGACGACCAATCTTCATGGTGGGGTTGAGCGAGCTCATGGGGTCCTGCGGAATCAGCGCCACGCTGCGGCCACGCTGGCTCTGCATTTCCTTTTCGCTCAACGTCGCCAAGTCCACACCATCAAGAACGATGGAACCGCTCGCGATCTTGCCGTTGTTCGGCAGCAAGCGCATGATGGCAAGTCCCGTGGTGGTTTTGCCACAGCCGGACTCGCCGACCAACCCGACACACTCACCAGGGTTGATCGTCAACGAGAAGTCGTCAACTGCAGTGGCGAACGATTTCTGCGTGCTGAATCGAACGGAAAGATTGTTGACCGAAAGCAGTGATGTCATAAGTTCCAACATTACTAGTTGGTGACGAAATGAGTAGGCATGAACCCCTGTTCAGGCTGACAAATTCCACGACAATCGGTGCTCGGGCGACCGCCCGAACTCCGCGATGGCGGCCAGGTGTCGCGCCGAAAGATACCCCTTATTCGTCTCCCATTCGTATTGGGGATACTGAAGGGCCAACTCATTCATCTTTGCGTCCCTCGCGACCTTCGCCAGCACGCTGGCGGCGGCGACGGAGGCGCAGGATCGGTCCGCTTTTACCATTGTCACCACAGGCGGGGCCTCGGCGAGACCGTAGTCGGGGGCGAGGAGGTCGCCGCGGTCGGGGATCGTCAACCAGTCCCGCTTCCCGTCCAGCAGGACGAGTTCGGGCGACCGACGAAGAGCCGCGAGGGCTCGATGCGCCGCGAGTCGTTGGGCAATGGTGAGCCCGTGCTGATCAATCTCTTGGGCTGACGCCGCCCCGATTGCCCAGTCAATTGCCCAGGACTCAATCTGCGGCACCAGGGCTTCGCGTTGGGCGGGGGTCAGCAGCTTTGAGTCATTGAGCCCGTCGGGTCCGACGGGGCTCGTGGCGTCAACCACGACAAAGGCCACGTAGCAGGGACCGGCCCCGCTCCCCGTGCCGACCTCGTCAAGTCCGGCGACCGTCGCGATGCCTTCGGCGAAGTACCGTGTCTCTGCTTCAAGGGTGACTGCGGACTTCGCCATAGGCGCCATCGTAGTTACCCGCGCCCTAGGCTTTGGCGTCATGCCCGGCATCGCCATCATCGTGCCCCTCAAGTCATTCGCGACGGCCAAGAGTCGATTGCGCGAGTCAGGTATCGACGCCTCGGCTGTTGCTGCGTCGCTCGCCGAAGGGGTGCTCGCAGCAACGGCCGCTTTCGACCGCTTCGTGGTCGGCGAAAGTGACGACGTGCTGGCGTTCGCCACGACGCACGGCGCCTCGCCACTTCGGTCACCGAGGTCGGGACTCAACGAAGCCGTTCAGTTCGCCGCGGAATTCCTTCGTGCCGACTACGACTGGCTCGCCGTCGTTCACGGCGATCTCCTCTGGCCCGAACAGCTCGACACGCTCGCCACGGTTGGGCAGGGTTTCTTAGTGACCGATCACCACGGGACTGGCACCAATGTTCTCGTCGTTCCGACGCACTCGCCGTACACCTTTGCCTTCGGCCCCGACTCACGCCAACGCCACCAGGCCGAATTTGAGCGGCGAGGAATTCCCTTCACTGAAGTTTCCGAGGGTCCGCTCACGCGTGACGTCGATGAAGTGACCGATCTGCCTCAGCAGGATTAACGCAAAACGAGGGGGTCCGAAGACCCCCTCGTTGCTCCAATTCGCAAAGCGAACTGGGTGAGTTACTTCTTGGCAGGAGCCTTCTTGGCAGGAGCCTTCTTGGCTACGACCTTCTTGGCAGGAGCCTTCTTGGCAACAACCTTCTTGGCAGGAGCCTTCTTGGCGGGAGCCTTCTTCGCTACGGCCTTCTTGGCAGGAGCCTTCTTCGCCACAGCCTTCTTCGCTGGGGCCTTCTTCGCCACAGCCTTCTTCGCTGGGGCCTTCTTCGCTACGGCCTTCTTGGCAGGAGCCTTCTTTGCTACGGCCTTCTTGGCAGGAGCCTTCTTTGCTACAGCCTTCTTGGCGGGAGCCTTCTTGGCGGGAGCCTTCTTGGCCGGAGCCTTCTTTGCAGCAGTTGCCACGTTACCCTCCTTGGGTTTGACATTTCTCGGTGATACCAGCGCCACACCACCTTGGTGTCTTGCTCTCGGTACCGCCGTACAGCTCGTGCACTCGAACATGTACGCAACGACATTCCTGTCGTCACGTGACTGCACGCAGTACACGTTCCTAAGTGGAGGGATGATCACTCGTCGCATGCGACGACTTATCAAAACATCCCCTCCGCAAAGGACAAGCCAATTCCACTCGCTATTTAAGAAAAAGTCAAGCATCCACCTCATCGCACACCGTTGGGTCGTCGTGAATGACATGGGCATTTATCTCGGTCGATCACCATCAGGTGACGTCACCGGTGGCGATCAACGATCGGTACTGGTCCTCGGTCCGAGTCGCAGTGGAAAAACATCATCACTCTTGGTCCCGAACTTGTTGTTCACTACTCGGTCATGCATCATCACCTCAACGAAGGATGACGTTGTTGCTTTGATGGCGGCGACTGCGCATCGACAAACCACCTTGCTCTTCGATCCGTCGGGTACGGTGCCGACACCTCCGGGGGTGCATCGCATTGGCTGGTCACCACTTCGACAGGCACAGACGTGGGATGGAGCCGTGTTGGCAACGCGAAGTTTGCTCGACGTCCAGGACCTGGCGCGACGTCATCGCGGTGAGGATCACTGGAGTGAACGAGCAGGGGCCCTGGTGTCGACGTTGTTGCACGCGAGTGCCCTGCGTCACGAAGTCTTGGCCCAATTTCTCACCCGGATTGACGCCCGCGAAGCCAATGATTCATTGACGTTCCTTCGTGAGCGCTACGGTCCGCACCACGCCGCCGTCAGCCTCCTTTCGGGCCTCATGGCCAGCGAGGAGCGTGAACGTTCTGGCATCTGGTCGAGTGCCTCGGGACTCTTTGCCGGCATGCGCACCGACGCCGCTCGCCATGCGGCCCGCGAGGCCCCGTTGTCAATTGATGCCTTCCTCACGGATCATCACCACTTGCACGTCGTCTCACCCAGCCGACACCAAGCGGTGACGACGCCGCTGGTTGTTGGGCTGATTGATGATCTCCTCCACGCCACCTATGACCGACACCGCGACGGCGCACGCCTGCTGTTGGCCCTCGATGAGTTAGCTAATGTTGCGCCGCTTCCCCGACTCGCAAGTGTCGTGAGTGAAGGTGGCGGTCAAGGTGTCGTGACGCTGGCGTGCTTACAGGACCTTTCGCAAGCTCGAGCGCGATGGGGTACCAGTGCCGAGGGATTTCTTTCCTTGTTCCCCTCCACTGTGGTGTTGCCCGGTATCGCCGACCGCGCGACTCTTGAACTTCTGCGCCAGCTCGGTGGCCGTTCACTCCAGCCCTCTCCTTCGATTGCGCGATCGCGTCGTGGCAAACCAGTGAGCCATTCCGTGTCGTGGCAGGAGCGCGACAATGTGACGATTGCGCAACTCGCGCAGGGTCGTCCAGGAATGGCGTTGACCCTCGACAGTCAAAAGCAATTGGGGTGGATCACTTTGACGCCCTACTTCCGTGACCCCCGCTTTGCGCCCTACCTCGCGACTTCTTGAACATGCCGCTGAGGAACGCGCTCCGGCGCTGCTTCTTGGTTGAGGCCGAGCGTGGTGAGCGTGCGGTTACCGTACTCATTGACGTGCGCCACCATCAGGGCCTCACGAGGTGAGAGAAGGCGGCTTCGGAATCCCCTGCACTGGACAAGCTGGGGGTAATAGCGATCAAAGCTCCCCTGCAGCTCATCGGCGGGGGCACCATACGTCGCGGCGTTGCACCACGCGGCCAAGAGTCTTGGCCGGTCCAAACGGGATTCGCCTCGAAGCGCACGCCCAAAGGCGTATTCATTAATCTGCCCGCGCGGGCGCGGCGGCACGGGCACGGTTGCAAGCGGCGTGAACGAACGCAGATCGCTCTCCCACTTCCTCACAATTTCTTCTCTCGTCCAGCGGCGCTTCGTACCGCGCTCAGCGAAGTGGCCGCCCCACAGCGCCCGATACCCTTCGTCAAGACCGCCAACGTGATCAATCCCCCTGGCGGATTGCCACGGTGTCCACGACGTCTGACGACCAACGTCGTCGCGCAGTACGGCTCGATACAGCGCGTCGGCTGTCGCGAGGTGGTACTGCAGCGACCGTCGGTCTAGTACCGTGCGCTCGCCCTTGGGTAAGGCGCCGACGATGACGTGGTCGTGCAAGTGAGGCTCGCCCTGTCGATTCACCCCATGCGTAAATGACGCAATCGCACCCCATTGCGCGGGGTCTTCCACGTCGTCGCCGAGGAAGCGCTGTCGGACCACCACGGCCCTCTCCTCGAGGTAGCCCACAGCCATTTGAACGGCCCGCTGGTGACTGGCGACAACCACCGGCGCCGCGTCGGGGTCGATGGCGAGCAGCATCGAGAGAGGCCGTGGTGCGGCCACCACGATGTCGTATCCCGTGACGCGCGCTCGTGGCGTCGTGCAGAGCACCGCCTCAACGCGGTCGGGTTCAAGGGGGCCATCGCCGCGGAGCCAACGCCCCGCGGGACCCGAGCGAACACCATCGAGCTCCGCGGCGGGGTCGTTCAGGTAATACGAGACATCAGTCCCCGTGCGGGGCAATAGACGCACCATGGTTCATCCCTTCGATGAACCTCAACGGTTGCTTAGAGCGCCTCCGCGATTCGTGCGGCCAGTTCGTGCCCCGCGTCCTTGTAGGCCGGAGTGACCACAACGGCGCCGGCCCCAGCGCGCAGCATCAAGTGGTCGAGGAACGCCGGCGTCGAGACGCGGAACTTCACAGCGTGGGTGCCATCCTTCACCGTTGTCCACTGCGCTCCAGGCAACGGTTCGAACAGGTAGCGCGTATTGGCATCCACGAGACAGACCACTTCTTCACCGGTGTCGGCAATGTGGGTCAGCCAGTTCGTGACGGAGTCGGCGGGCACGTCGGCCGTTACCGGCCCCTGCGCCATGATGTCCGTGATGCGGTCAACACGGAACGTTCGCCACTCGTTACGAGTGGTGCAGAAGGCGCGAACGTAACTGTGGCCGTTGAGTTCGCGCACGTCACGTGGCACGATGGTGCGCTCGCGCGCCTCGTCGCTGTACCCCGGGGTGTAGAGAATCTTGATCTGCTCCCCCGCCTGGGTGGCGGCGTTGATTTGCGCCAGCAGGCGCTCGTCGACCGTGTGCTCAATGTGCACGAACCCCTTGACGACTGCTTCAATCTTGTCGATTGCCGACCCTACGGCCGGATCGTCGTAGAGGCGCTGGGCTTCGCGAAGCGCGACGTTGAGCTCGAACAGGTCGCGCCACATGATGGCCGGCGGCTCGTCCGAGATGTCGTCGAAGGTCGCGAAGTAGGTCGAGTCGTCAGTGTCCTCGTTTTCCCAGTCGTCGCATTCCTTCATGACGCGGGCGGGGAACTGCATGATGCCGTCGTAGTCACCGGGCATCGGCTCCATCGTCACCAGACGACCCATGATCAGTCGCACGTCGTCGGGGGCCATGTCGAAGCGCTTGGCCAGTTCCGAGACCCGGAGTCCGTTGCTCGAACCGTACACGGCGTGGAGCAACTGGAGGGTCTGACCGAGAATGTCGCTGCTCTTGGTGGTCGAGAACGTGATGCTGTCCAGCGGCGGGGTCTTACCCTTATTGACGGTCTTGAGCCAAGCGCTCAACTCCTTGATGAGCGACTTCGGGCTCTCGACGCGAATGCGGTCAGCTCCCTCGAGGGCGAAGCGCAGGGCGGCGTGGGGGTTGTCTAAGGTGATACCGACTTCCACCTTGCCCTTGCCCTTTGTCGCGGTCAACGCGTTGGGGTACTGACCCGTCAGCAACTGGGCGTAGTTCTCGTTGGTCAGGACGGTCACGTCAATGGGCGTCGGGGTCTTCTGGTACTGCGGACGCCAGTCCGCGGCCACCTGGAGGAGTTCGGGCGTGACCTCGAACGTCTCGGGGAGCACCACGGGAATCGAGGTCATACGTGAGTAGCGGTAGCCCTTGACTTCGTCGGTGCCGGCTACGCGAGCAATCAGGTACGACACACCGTCAACCTGAACGTTGGTCAGTGGCTCGACCGTGCGCTCTCGCTTGGCCGTCGACTGGTACTCAAAGGACACCCGTCGGCGAAGATGAATCGCTCGCAAGATCGGGCCGTGGTTCACCGAGTACTCGAGACCGCCATCGGTGGCGGGCACGTCGGAGAACACGCTGAAGGCACCGTTACGACCGAAGCCGCAGAATCGAAGGGCCATGCGCACGACGCGCTGTTCGTCTTCGGTGAAATGCATTGGTGGCGCGTAGACGCTTGACGGGTCGATTTGGTACCCAGGGGTACCGTCAGGCAACACGACGGTGTCGACATCGAAGCCGTGTTCGCGAATGGCCTTCTTGTCGCGCTCGAACTTGCCGCGCACCGCGACATCCGAACCGTCGTAGGCCTTGACCTTCTTCGGGTTCTTGCTCGTCACCGGGTACTCGTCGATGGTGAGCTCGCGGATGATCTCGTCCTGAGTGAGCGGCTTCTTCTCAATGAAGGCGCGCTGCAACAACAAGCACAACGCGACGAGGCGCTCGCGCGCCTGCTCTTGTCCACCACGGTAACTACTCATCGCACTCCTCCACCACAGCGCCGCCCGGCGCCATCACCCGTCTTGGCGGGACATTCCGCCGTTCTTAGGGTAGTTGCTGCCTTTGGCGACAGGCATCAGCGCCGGCGGTGACCAGCCGAAATGATCGAATTGGTTCGCCGGTAAACTGAGACTCCGTCAGGCACTAGTGAAATGAGTAGTACCGATGCCCACGTACGAATACGAATGCCAGAGCTGCCACGCCCGCACCGAAGCCGTGCAGTCCTTTTCCGACGCCCCATTGACCACTTGTGAAACCTGTGGCGGTTCGTTGAAGAAGGTCTTTTCCGGTGTAGGCATTGTCTTCAAGGGGTCAGGCTTTTACAAGACCGACAGCCGCGGCGGCGGGTCGGCCGACTAGCCCCGTCACGCCCCACACCGTTGGCGGCGGGAACCAGCAGAACTAGGCTGAACAAGTGCTGTTGCCGTCTATTTCTTCACCCCGCGACCTTGACGGGCTGAGTTACGACGACCTCGCGGTGTTGAGCGAGGAGATTCGCACCACCATCATCGACACGGTGACGACAACTGGTGGCCACATGGGCTCGAATCTCGGGGTGGTCGAACTCACCGTCGCGCTGCACCGCGTGTTCCATTCCCCCGAGGACATCATCCTCTTCGACACCGGCCACCAGTCCTATGTCCACAAACTCCTTACGGGTCGCCAGGAATCGTTCCGGTCGCTGCGCAAGCGTGGCGGCCTTTCGGGATACCCCAACCGCACCGAGAGCGAACACGACTGGATTGAGTCGTCTCACGCCTCGACGGCGCTCTCTTACGCCCACGGCCTCGCCGTGGCGCTTGAACAGCGGCACGAACTCGTGGGGCACGGTGGCAACCGTCACGTCGTCGCCGTCGTGGGTGACGGCTCGCTGACCGGCGGCATGGCCTACGAAGCCCTCAATAATCTCGGTGTCGCGAAGAGCCGCGTCGTGATCGTCTTGAATGACAACGGCCGCAGCTACGCCCCCACCATTTCGCGACTCTCGACATCACTCACGTCGCTGCGCCTCAACGCGACCTACCTCACGCTGCGCCAACGAATTCGTACCTGGCTCCCCCGTTTGACCCGACTCGGCAAAGTCGCCTACAAGTCCATCGACGGCGCGGCCACCGTGATGCGTGAAATGGTTACCCCGCGCACCTTCTTCGAGGACCTCGGCGTGCGCTACGTGGGCCCCATTGACGGCCACAACATCAAAACGCTCGAGGACGTGCTCGCTTCGGCCGCCGACTGGGACGGGCCGATCGTCGTCCACGTCCTCACTGAAAAGGGACGTGGGTTCGCCGCGGCCACCGAAGACTCGTTGAAGATGCACGACTTCAAGCTCCCGCCTCGGGACATTGCGGCACAGCCCAAGACCTTCACCCAAGTCTTCTCCGACGCCCTCGTCGACGAGGGCGCTCGCGATGAGCGACTGGTCGCGATCACTGCGGCCATGGCCGGCCCCACGGGCCTGCTCCCTTTCGCGAGCGCCTACCCCGACCGCTTCTTCGACGTCGGTATCGCCGAGCAGCACGCGGTCACTGCCGCCGCTGGTATGGCCATGGGTGGCCTCCACCCCGTGGTGGCGATCTACTCAACCTTTTTCAGCCGCGCCTTCGACCAGGCGAATCTTGACGTGGGTCTGCTCAATCTGCCCGTCACGTTTGTCTTTGACCGGGCCGGCATCACCGGTGACGACGGCCCGAGTCACCACGGCCTCCTGGACATGGCCCTCTGTCTCGCCATTCCGAATATGACCATCTTCGCCCCGTCGACCACGGCCGAAATTCCCGGCATGCTGGCCACGGCGCTCTCGCTCAATGCGCCCACCGCGCTGCGTTTCCCCAAGACCGCACCAATCGAAATTGACGGACTCGTGGGGGAAGGTCTCACCGCTCGACAAATCACGAAAGGTGACGGTTCACTGTGCGTGCTGGCCGTCGGCAAAATGGCCGCTAGCGCCTACCAGGCGCTCACGCTTCTGGCGGACGCTGGTCGCATCACCCTCTACGACGTCCGCGTCCTCCCGCCGGACCCCGCCATGATTGACGACGCGGTCAGTCACCAACGGGTGATGACCATCGAGGACGGCACCCGCCACGGTGGCGCCGGCACCCTGATGGTTTCTGCGGTGCGCAACCGCGCCCAGGAGCGCGGCGTTGCCTTCCCCACCACGCGCATTCTCGGTGTGCCCCGCGCCTACCTCGAGCACCACCGCCCCGACGCCCTGCTGCACGAATTGGGGCTTGATCCTGAAGGAATTGCCGACGCCCTTACTCGGTTACTCATCGATGAGCCGGAGTTTCCACGGGACGTCCCCGAGGCCCCGCGGCCACGGTATTTCTAGTCTCGTCTGGCGTTTGGCCGACTGCCCCTAGTCTGAGACCATGACTTTCGACGTTGAAAAGACCCCCGAGGAATGGCGCGCTGAACTCGCGCCCGAGCGCTTTGCCGTGCTGCGCGAGGCCGCTACCGAGGCCCCCTTCACCGGCTCGCTGCTACACGTTGACGAGGCCGGTGTCTTCACCTGTGGGGGCTGCGGCCAGCTCTTGTTCCGCACCGAGCAGAAGTTTAACGCCCACTGCGGCTGGCCGAGCTTCGACGCCTGCGAACCCGGGAGCATCATTGAGCGCGAGGACCACTCACTGGCGCGTATGCGTATTGAGATTCTCTGCTCGCGCTGCGGCGGTCACCTCGGTCACGTCTTTCCCGACGGTCCGACCGACACGGGACTGCGCTACTGCGTGAACTCCGTGGCGATTGACTTTACGCCCGAGAACTAAACGTCGAGGAAGCGGCGGATCGCGAAGGCTGATCCGATTGAGCCAAGACCCGCACCGGCGATAAGGATCACCACGTTGGTGCCCCACACGTCGGACGCGCTCAGCTGCAAAATGCCGGGCAACACGTGCGACACGTTGACGGCCGTCACGATGCCCACAGCAATTACCGAGCCAATCAGCCCCTGCACGAATCCTTCGGTGATGTAGGGGATGCGGATGAACCAGTTCGTGGCACCCACCAGCTTCATCACCGACACCTCACGGCGACGGGCGAAGATGGCCATGCGGATGGTGTTAAGAATCAGCACCGCGGCCGAAATCAGCAGCACCGCCGACAGTGCCAGCAACACGACCTGCAGGATGTGGATGGCGTGGTTCATGACCCGAATTTGCTGCTGCGGGTCCGTCACCGTGTAGACGCCGGGCTGGTTCATGAACGTCGACTGCACGGTGATGGCGTCCGTGGGGACCGTGGGAATGCAGCGGAACGACGTCGGCATCTCCGCCACCGTCAGGTTGTTCATTTCCGAGGCCGGCAGCAACTGCTTGGCCTGGGCGTAGTCCTGGGCCTGATTGAAGTAGGTGCAGGACTTGACGATCGGCATTGCGGCGAGCTGGGTGCGCACGGTGTTGATCTCACCCGCCGAGGCATCGGCCTTCATCCAGACCGTGACGCGCGTGCCGGCCTGCCACTCACTCGAGGCCTGCGCGCCACCCTGCTTGAGCAGGAGGGCCGAGCCGGCCAACGACAGCGACACGGCCACGGTCAACACCGCGGCAATAGTCATCATGCGATTGCGCCACAGGTTGGACAACGTTTCTTTGATGGCGTAACGGAAGTACACGTTCATTAGTTCTTCGCCTCATCCATGCCGTAGACACCGCGAACCTGGTCACGAACCAGTTCGCCCTTCTCAAGTTCGATTACCCGTCGACGCATGCGGTCAACCATGTTCTTGTCGTGCGTGGCCATCACCACGGTGGTGCCAGTGCGGTTGATGCGCTCCAGCAACGCCATGATGGACTCGGAGTTGGCGGGGTCGAGGTTTCCGGTCGGTTCGTCAGCCAGCAGAATGAGGGGGCGGTTCACGAAGGCGCGGGCCACGGCCACGCGCTGCTGCTCACCACCGGAGAGCTCACTCGGGAGGTTCTTGGCCTTGTCGGCCAGACCGACCAATTCAAGGATCTGGGGTACCTGGCTCTCCACCGTTGAACGTGGACGACCAATGACTTCGAGGGCGAAGGCGACATTTTCGAAGACTGTCTTGTTCGGCAGGAGGCGGAAGTCTTGGAAGACGCAGCCAATGTTGCGGCGCAGGTAGGGCACTCGCCACTTGGGTAACGCACCAATGTCGCGACCGGCCTCGAGAATGCGGCCCTGGTCGGGCAGTTCTTCGCGGAGGAGCAGGCGGAGGAAGGTTGTCTTACCCGAACCCGAGGCACCCACGAGGAAAACGAATTCGCCCTTTTCGATGTCCAAATTGACGTTGGTGAGCGCGGGGGTCCCGTTCTTATACGTCTTGGAAACGTTCTCAAATCGAATCACGGCATCACCCCTTGGTGGGTTAAACAAGACGCACCCAGCGCCGTTCGTACAACGTTCATTCTACCGACCACCCCCGAAGCGGCGGCGGCACTCTGGTCAAAAGCCTTATGAATGAGGGAAGTTCTTAGGAATGAGCCCGCTGGCGGCGGAGCTCGGCTTCCATGAAGCCGTCGAGGTCACCCTCGAGGACCGCTTCGACGTTGCCCGTCTCGAAATCGGTGCGGTGGTCCTTCACCAACTGGTACGGCGCCTGCACGTAACTGCGGATCTGTGAACCCCAGGCGTTGTCGCCGCGATTGCCGGCCAAAGCATCCAGTTCGGCCTGCCGTTCAGCACGGGCCTTCTCGGCCAACTTCGCACTCAGGATCTGCATCGCGCGCGCCCGGTTCTGGTGCTGGGAGCGTTCGTTCTGGCAGCTGACCACGATTCCCGTAGGCAAGTGGGTGATGCGGATGGCCGAGTCCGTCTTGTTGATGTGCTGACCACCCGCACCCGAAGCGCGGAAGGTGTCGACGCGGAGGTCTTTTTCTTCGATGTCGATTTCGCCGGCGTCATCATCCAGGAAGGGCGTGACTTCGAGACTGGCGAAACTCGTCTGGCGACGCGCCTGCGAGTCGAAAGGGCTGATGCGCACGAGGCGGTGCACCCCACGCTCGGCCGAGAGCCAGCCGTAGGCGAAGCGGCCCTTGATGATGAAGGTTGCCGACAGCAGGCCAGCCTCTTGTCCTTCGGTCGCTTCGTCGACTTCGATTACGAAACCGCGGCGCTCGGCCCATCGCATGTACATGCGCAGCAACATCTCGGTCCAGTCCTGGGCGTCGGTACCACCGGCGCCAGCGTGAAGTTCCACAATGGCGTCATTGGCGTCATAGGGACCCAAGAAGAGGCTTTGCGTTTCGAGGCTGGCAATGGCGGTGTTGATACTCGTCACCGACTCCAGCAGTTCCGACAGCAGCGTGCCGTCACCGTCACCCGAAGTCAGCGCCTCGCGAGCGAACTCGACGAGCACGTCGGCGTCATCGAGAGCGCTGCGAAGTCCGTCAAAGGCCTCTAGGTCAGCCGTCAACCGACCCAGTTCCGTTGTGACGGCGCGCGCGTTGTCCTGGTCCGACCACAGGTCAGGATTGGCCGCCTCGGCGGTCAACACCTCGTGGCGAGCGCGCTGCTCATCGATCTTCAAATAGTCCTTGGCCGCGGTCCAACGAACCTCGAGATCACTCAGGGTCGACTGGGCGTCGCGAAGGGCGTGTTCCGCCTTAGGGTCGGCCATGGCACTGCTTAAACTTCTTGCCCGAGCCACACCAACAAGGTTCGTTGCGGCCGAGCTTGTCGTTGGGAACAACTGACGGTACCGGCGCTACGGGTGCGTCGCTGACGACTGCTTCTTCGTTGGTCACAGCGCCCTCGAGGGCCGGTGCCGCCGCAACCTCTTCGACGGTCGTCGCCGTCACGTCGATGTAGTTGACGAATCGGACGAAGTCACGGTTGACCTGTTCGAGCATGCGCGAGAACAGTTCGTAGCCTTCCTTCTGCCACGCGGTCAACGGGTCGACCTGGGCGACCTGACGCCAGTGGATACCTTCCTTGAGGTAGTCCATGTCCGAGAGGTGCTCACGCCAGCGGGTGTCAATCACCTGCAGCAGCACGTCTCGCTCAACGGCGGCCGCCGTCTCGACACCCTCGGGGTAGGTCGCACACTTCGCTTCGTAGACCGCCAGAGCGTCAGCCACCACGGCGGCAATCAACGCTTCGCGGTCTTCAAACGCGGCGAGGTCGTCTTCGCTCAGCGTGAGCGGGAAGTAGGACTGGAGTTCCATGTGCAAGGCGTGAATATCCCACGCCTCAGCGAAGTCACCCTCGACCTGGGCGTCAATGGCGTCAGCCAACACGTCCTCGATCATTTCGAGCACTTCGTCGTGCATCGACTCAGCTTCGATGATTTCGAGGCGGCGGGCGTAAACGACCTTGCGCTGTTCGTTCATCACTTCGTCGTACTTAAGGGTTTCCTTACGGATTTCGGCGTTGCGGCCCTCAACGGTGGCCTGCGCGCGCTCGATGGCCTTCGAGACCATCTTGGCCTCAATGGGCTCATTGTCGGGCATGGCCCGGTCCATCACCCACGACACGGCGCTGGTGGAGAACTGAAGCATCAGGTCGTCTTCGAGTGACAAGAAGAAACGACTCTCACCGTCGTCGCCCTGACGGCCCGAGCGACCGCGCAGCTGGTTGTCGATACGACGCGAGTCGTGGCGCTCAGAGCCCAAGACGTAGAGGCCACCGAGGGCGCGGACTTCCTCGCCCTCGGCGTCACACTCGACCTTGAAGGCGGGCAGCAGCTCAGCAACCTTGGCGTCGAACGCCTCGGTGTCCGGAACCAATCCTTGGGCCATCGCCTCGCGAACGGCCAGGCCCTCAGGGTTACCACCGAGCAACACGTCGACACCACGACCGGCCATGTTGGTGGCCACAGTCACGGCAAATTTGCGTCCAGCCTGGGCCACGATTTCGGCCTCACGGAAGTGGTGCTTGGCGTTCAAGACCTCGTGGGGCACGCCCGCCTTCGAGAGCTCGCGCGACAGCGCTTCGGACTTGGCCACCGAGGCGGTGCCCAGCAGCACCGGCTGGCCGTTGAGATTGCGCTCGCGCACTTCTTCCACAATCGCCTGGAACTTGCCGGCCTCGGTTTTGAAGACCAGATCGGGCAGGTCACGGCGGCGCATGGGGCGGTGCGTCGGAATGGGCACGACGATGAGACCGTAGGTGTTGCCAAACTCGCTGGCTTCCGTTTCGGCGGTACCGGTCATACCGGCCAACTTCTCGTACTGACGGAAGTAGTTCTGCAGCGTGACCGTCGCCCAGGTGTGGTTTTCGTCTTGAATCTTGACGCGTTCCTTGGCTTCGACCGCCTGGTGCAGACCATCGGACCAGCGACGTCCTTCGAGGACGCGGCCGGTGTTTTCGTCAATGATTTCGACCTGTCCGTTACGGACCAGGTACTCCTTGTCGCGAATGTGCAGTTCCTTGGCCCGCAGGGCGTTGGAGAGTTGGTGCACGTAGTCAATCGCCACAGCGTCGTAGAGGTTGCTCACACCCAGGGCGCGCTCCACCTTGGCGATACCGGCGTCGGTCGGAATGACCGTCTTCTTTTCGAGGTCGACTTCGTAGTCCTCGCCCTTCACCAGGCTGCGGGCAATTGACGCGAACTGGTAGTAGAGCTTGGTCGTGTCAGCGGAAGAGCCGGAGATGATCAGCGGCGTCTTGGCTTCGTCGATCAAGACCGAGTCCACTTCGTCGATGATGGCGTAAAGGTGGCCGCGCTGGACCATCTGCTCCTTGGAGCGGGCCATGTTGTCGCGGAGGTAGTCGAAGCCCATTTCGGTGTTGGTGCCGTACGTGATGTCGGCCTGGTAGGCGGCGACCTTGGACTCGAAGTCCGGCAGGTCGGGACCCACGCGACCAACGGTCAGACCGAGCCAGCGGTGGAGCTGCCCCATCCAGTTGGCGTCACGGGTGGCGAGGTAGTCGTTCACGGTGACCACGTGGACACCCTGGCCGTTGAGGGCGTTCAGGTACACCGGCAAGGTCGACACGAGGGTCTTACCTTCACCGGTCTTCATTTCGGCGACCCAGCCAAAGTGCAGAGCCATACCACCCATGATCTGGACGTCGTAGTGGCGCTGTCCGAGGACGCGAGAGGCGGCCTCACGCACGACGGCGTAGGCCTCAATCATGAGGTCGTCGAGGGTCTCGCCGTCGGCGAGGCGTGCGCGGAATTCGGGAGTCTTGGCCTGGAGTTCGCCGTCGCTCAACGCCGCCATTTCGTCGGACAAAGCATTGACGCGGTCGACGAGGTCAGCGAGTTCGCGAACGCGACGCCCCTCTCCCGCTCGAAGGATCTTTTTGAATACACTCATGACGGTTCCAGACTAGTTGGCATCGCCAAAAAGTAATTGGGCTGCGAGTGCTGACCTGGTCTTTGACCCCACACCTGCCTCCTGCGCCCCGACCACTTTGGCCAACCACGCAACAGGACTTACTTCTAAACCGCGCCATGATCAGTGCCGCAAGGCACCTTACGTGGGTCGTTTTGCCCGCGACTGGCATCGACTTTCAACCACAGACCACTCGCAGCCCACCCCAAAATCTAGGGCACGGGCCGTCAGGGCACAAGCGGCACAGCGTCCTAGCGGCGACCTCGGAGCCCGAGAACGACGAGCATTCGCACCCCCAGCACGGCTGCGGCAACGGGGAGAAAGACCTTGCGCCACCCCTTCGCCCGCTGGGCTTCGAAGCGGAAGGCACTGCGATGGTGCGCCCAGACCATCGACCGGGTGGCTCGCTGGCGCGACACGCCCTCGACGTGGGTCACCACGGCGTCGTCGACGGCCAAGACGGCGAAACCAGCTTGGGCGACTTCCCAGCACAGGGCCATGTCCTCGGCGAACATGAAGTAGCGCTCGTCGAAGCCGCCAATGCGCTCAAAGACGTCGCGGCGAATCAAGAAGCAGGCGCCGGACACCCAGTCGACGGTGCCGTCAGCGTGGCGCGATCGGTACCGAGCGGTCGCCGGATTCCCGGGCCACAGCGGCGCGAGGAGTGCATGCAGGCCGGCGAGGACCATGTTGGGAAAGACCCGATGTGACGGGTAGACCGAGCCGTCGGGGCGAAGGATCTTCGGCCCAGCCACGGCGCAGTGCGTATTGCCTTCGAGGGCGGCGAGCAACGTCGCGACCGCGCCGTTGTGGACGACAACGTCGGGGTTCGACACCAGTAGGTACGGCGTTGCGTTCGTTTCAGCTGCTCCCCGATTGACGCCGCGCCCGTAACCGAGGTTGAGCCCTGGCTCCACGAGCGTGACCGTCCGGCCATTGAGCGCTGGGGGCGTGGACCCCGGTGCACCGTTCTCGACGACAACCACGTCATCAATGCCGTTGGCCCGCAGTGAGTCAATGCAGCCGCCGAGCACATCGTCGGCGTGATAGTCCACGACAACGGCACTGACGAGTGCGCCCACCTGACTCAAGGGGCGACCTCGCGCAGGGGCCGGTCATTCAACAGACGCGTCACGCCGTCGTGCCAGTCCGGCAACGGCCCAAAGGCCGCCGCAAATTTCGTGGTGTCGAGATCGCTGCGCTCCGGACGGTGCGCTAGTGGCGCCGGCGACAGCTCGCTGGTCAGGATGCCGGTGGCGAAATCGTCGCCGCGGCCCAGCACGCGGCCGGCGTAGTCGGCGACATCGAACCAGGTCGTGGTGCCGGTGTTAGCCACGTGCCAGATGCCACCAGGTCGGGTGCGGACGAAGCAGACGAGCGCCCGAGCCAAGTCGGCGGCCACGGTGACCGTGCCGGTCTGGTCAGTCACGAACTTCACCTGCTGCCCCGACAGAGCGCGGTCAGCGATGACGTGGAGCACGTTCTTGCCTCGCACGCCCATAACCCACGAGGTGCGAACAATCGTGTCCTCGGAGCGGCAACGTCGCTCGCCGTCGCGCTTGGACTCGCCGTAGACGCTAAGCGGATTCGTCTCGTCGGACTCGTGGTAGGACGAGCCCTTGCGACCGTCAAAGACGTAGTCCGTCGACACGGCAACCAAGTGGGCCCCGTTCGCCGCGGCGGCATCGGACAAGTTCTTGGTCGCGAGGTCGTTTACCGCAAAGCAGGTGTCGCGGTCCGTCTCGGCCTTGTCAACGGCCGTGTACGCCGCCAGGTGCACGATGACGTCGGGACGAGCCGTCGCGATGGCGTGGTGGACCCGCTCCTCGTCGGTGATGTCGAGATCGTGGTGAGACAGTCCGATAACGGTGAATTCGTCGGGGTGCACCTCACAGCCGTCGGGTTGGAAGCGGGCGTCGCCGCCGAGCGGAATGCGACCGGCGAGAACGTCCATCAGATCGACACCGACCTGGCCGGCGGCGCCCGTTACTAGTACGCGGGTGGGCTGAGTCACGGCGTCTCCTCTCGTCGTAGGTGGATGATGTCGCCGACGCCGAACACCTCACGGGATCCGTCGCGCTCCACCACTAATGCTCCAGTTTCGTCGATAGCGACGGCACGACCGTGGACATTGCCCCGTGGCGTTTCCAGCCGCACCGACCGCCCGAGGGTGTCGAGGGCGGCTTCGTATTCCTCGCGCAGCAGGGCACAACCCGCGGCGGTGTCGAGGAGGCGACGGCGGTCAGCCAAGGCCACGAGCGTGCCCTCGAGCAGTGACACGGCATCGAGCGTGTGTCCCGTCGCCTCGAGGAGATCGGTCGCGGTGGCGAGGTCGGGGTGACTCGTCAAGTTGAAACCCACGCCCACCACTATCGCGGGGCCGGCGGGCGTGGTCACGATTTCGGCGAGGACACCGGCCACCTTTCGATCGTCGATGAGGAGATCGTTCGGCCACTTCAACGCGGGGACAACGCCGACTCGTTCGGCCACCGCCGATCGCACCGACAACGCCACTGCGGCGACCACGAGTTGTAGGTGTGTCGCACTGACGGGCGGGCGAAGGAGTACGGAGAACATGAGACTGGAGCCGGCCGGGGCTTCCCAGACGCGCCCCGCGCGCCCCTTACCGGCGAGTTGGAAATTCGTGCGCAGGACTAGTCCTTCGGCCTCACCCGCGCGCGCCCGTTCGGCTACCGCCGAGTTAGTCGAATCAATCGTCTCAACGGCTTCGATTCGCCAGTTCTCTGAAAGCACCCCTGCATCTTACGGGGGTAAGGTTTTAAGACCAGATGTCACCACATCGGGTTCGAAGGACCGGAGGGGTTCGTGTTAAAGAAAGTCCTTATCGCCAACCGTGGCGAAATCGCCGTCCGGGTGATCCGTACCTGCCGCGAAATGGGCATTGCGACCGTCGCTGTCTACTCCGACCTCGACCGTGACGCGCTCCACGTCCGTTTGGCTGACGAGGCCTACGCCCTCGGTGGTCAGAGCGCGGCCGAGAGCTACCTCAACACTGAGGCCATTTTGGACGCCATCAAGCAGTCGGGTGCGGACGCCGTCCACCCCGGCTACGGCTTCTTCTCCGAAAACACCGACTTTGCCCGCGCCATCACCGCGATGGGCGTTACGTTCATCGGACCGCCGCCAGAGGCCATTGAGGTCATGGGCGACAAGATTTCGTCACGCATTGCCGCGGCCGAGGCCGGCGTCAACGGCGTCCCCGGACGCAACGACACCTTGACCAGCCCCGAAGAAGTCATTGCCTTCGGCAACGAGTTTGGGTGGCCCGTCGCCATCAAGGCCGCCTACGGCGGCGGCGGACGTGGCATGAAGGTCGTCAACAACGCCGACGAAGCAGCCGCCGCCCTCGAGTCAGCGATGCGCGAAGCGCTGAGCTACTTCGGACGCTCCGAGTGCTACGTCGAGCGCTACCTCACGTGGCCTCGCCACATCGAGATGCAGGTCCTCGCCGACACCCACGGCAACACACTGTGGCTCGGCGAGCGCGACTGCTCCGCCCAGCGCCGTCACCAGAAGCTGGTGGAAGAGTCACCGGCCCCGAACTTCCCCGACGAAGTGCGTCGAGCCATGGGTGAGGCGGCCGTCAAGGTCTCCAAGGCCTGCGGTTACTTCAACGCCGGCACCGTCGAATTCCTCTACCAGGACGGCGAGTTCTTCTTCCTCGAAATGAACACCCGTTTGCAGGTGGAACACCCCGTCACTGAACTGGTCACCGGCCTGGACCTTGTCGAGTGGCAGATCCGTATTGCCGGTGGCGAAGCCCTTCCCTTTACGCAGGACGACGTCACGAGCGTGGGCCACGCCATTGAGGTGCGTATTAATGCTGAGGACCCCGCTGGTGGACGCTTCTCCCCCTCCCCGGGCACCCTCGCTACCTTCGAGCAGCCGTCGGGTCCGGGCGTCCGCCTCGACGCGGGCTACTACGCCGGCGACACCGTCTCGCAGTACTACGACAACCTGATCGCCAAGCTCATCGTCTGGGGCGACACCCGCGAAAAGGCCCGTCGTCGCATGCTGCGCGCTATCGAAGAGACCGTCATTACTGGTGTGGCCACCACTCTGCCCGCGGACGTCATCATCTTGAGTGACGACGACTTCATTGCCGGCACCCACTCGACCAAGTGGGTGGAGACCAACCTGGACTTCTCGGGTATCACCACCCCAGCGCCGGCCGTCGCCGAAGGCCACGAGCCGCTGG
>Ga0208622_1000101_pt1 | contig 39000 bp, 46 predicted proteins | sample CryBogCBH12Jul09_FD_184621 | JGI IMG/M metagenome (GOLD analysis project Ga0208622, IMG submission 184621) | Freshwater microbial communities from Crystal Bog, Wisconsin, USA - CBH12Jul09 (SPAdes) | ecosystem: Environmental > Aquatic > Freshwater > Lake | place: Crystal Bog, Wisconsin, USA... | reverse complement strand
CCACATCGATACCTAGCCTTCCGAACGGACGCAGAATGTCGTCGAGAGGTTTGTGGTTGGGTTGCTCTTGGATGGGTTTCATAGATTACTGCTGCACTGCCTGCTGCACTCCCTTTTGAAGTGCAGGTGCCAAAGGAGAATCGGGTTTTACCGAACCAAGCTGCTGGGCAATGTTGGCTTGGTGGGCCTGCTGTTGCATCTGGGCCATCTGCTGCTGCTGCTGTGAACGGTTTTGACGGATGCCTGCAATGTCCTTGGGGTCGCGTAGGAACTCCGGATCGGCACCCGTGGTGAGTGCCTTGCGTCTGGCAATCTGATCCATGTCGAAATTGTCCATGGGCGACATATCTCCGGTGACCTGACAGACTGCCAGAGTGCCTTGGATGATTGGGTCGATGGCATCCACAGAACGGGTCGAAACGGCAATGGACATCTTGTTGTTGAAGATGACCTTGGGTTCTGGGATGTATTCTTCTCCCTTGGGGTTCTGCTGGATGAGTTCCTTGGGAGGGGTTGGCATCATGCCTGCACGGGAAAGGATCCCGTAGACACGCTTGATGATCGGAATCAAGAACTCGGTGGTGAGTCGTGCGTAGGTTGGGGAAAGCATGGTGAGTTTTTCACTCTCCATGGCACGGACTTGGGTTGCCGTGATTTGTCCTTGTCCACCCGCTTGCATGTCTTCCTGTGCGAACATCTGGAAGAGGGGGACATTGAAGGCATCCTCGATGTGCTGCTGCTTTTCCTTGATGCGTTCCATGCCGATGTCGTAGCGACCCTGCGTTGCCCATTCTTTGGGAACTGCGTTCGGGTTGCTCTCGTCGTAGTAGGTAATGCCACCTGCGGTGAGATCCGGTTCATCCGTCATGCCAGAAGGCAAGAGAAGGCGAGGGAATGCTGCCAATTCAGCAAGGGCATCCATTTGCTTCTGCAGGAAGTTTAACTGCTTGGCATCTGGTACTGCAACCCATGCAGACGACCATCCGTAGGGTGATTGTTGCCACTTGAGGAATCGGGAAACGAAGGCGGGTTGCTCGTCGAATCCGGAGTTGCGGAGCAGCTTCTTGGTGCCAAGTTCGATGTGGACGGAAGCGATAGACTTGTTCGGGCCATCCACCTTGCCTTTGGTGCGATCTTTCTCCTCACGGGGATAGATGGCCCACACGACATCGAGTTTTTCTTCCAGACCCTTGCCGTCCTGCAGTTCGTAGGTCTTGCGGGTCTTCTCACTGACATTGGAGAGTCCGTACTCCTGCACCACCTGACGCACTGTCATCTCACGCTTCACGAAAAGGGTGTCCACATATCCCTCGTTGTTCTCGCTGACTCGGAAGGTGCCGACATCGAAAGTACGGAAGAGCAGGTTGAAGTCGTCGGTCTTGTCCACGAACATGGCGCAGGTTCCAAATGCCGACCTGTCCAGATATGCCTCGTGGACGACTGCGTAGAAATTGGATCGAGCGAGTTCCTGCAGGATGATCTTGGAGCATTCTGCGTAGTATTCCTTCACACCGTCCGCTTCCTCGATCTGTTCCGGTGCCGTGAGTTGCACCCAGTTGGAGTCGGCATCGTTCACATACGACATGATGCCTGCAGCTTGAATCTGGCAGGCACGGACTGCGGTCGTGTCAAAGAGTTGGGTCTCACGGTCAAAGTTTGGCCCGTACTGTTGGTTGAGGATGTACGATTTCCTCGGCATGCAATAGGTGGCGAGGATCTGCCACATCTGCATCCAGTAGGAGGCATCGGCATCGAGCGCAGCCCACCGTGCAGCAATCTGCGCGGAGAGTTTCGTTTCGGAGACCTTGGGTGTCTTTACACCTTCCTCACCGTTCTTGAGGTCATCCTTTGCCATTATCGACCTAGGAGAGATCCCACTCCGGTTGCCGAGTTGACTGTGCCGTTCGGCCCCGTTTGACCAGCAGCACCAATCGGTGCCTTAAGGAGGCTTCCTTGGAACCCAAAACCTGCTCCTGCCTGTGCAGCACCTTGTTGTTGCGCCATCGCAATATCAACTGCTGACGAGGAGGGAGCAACTGGTGTTGCGGGTGGTGTTGGTGCTGCTGGAATGTTTATCGTCGGAGCAACTGGAACAGGAGGAAGACTGACAGAGGGTGCCTTGGGAGCAGGTGCAAAGAGTTCGGTGCCTAGAAACCCTCCAGCACCCTTGGCTAGGAAAAGCTGCTCTTTTTCCTCACCGCGATGGGGAGGGAATGGCACACCACCTGCGATTGCCATCTCCGGTGCCAAAAGCACAAAGATGTCCGATATGAAAGAGTACAAAGCGTTGATCATTGCCGTGGTGATTATCGTATATACACCACCGTCTCAACCGATTTTGTGGGTGAGTCGAAAGATTTTTTGCCACGGGTAGACCCGCAGATCGTTCTTTCGTTCAAAAGAGACATAGGGAAGGGGATGTGTGGCGCAGGCGAAAGCCATGTGGATTGGGCCTGACCAAAGGTATAGGTGCCAGCAGTCGTGGTACTCAAAGTCATTGACCCATGGGTTGACGATGTCCCTGTACCCTGCAGCCACGCACACGGGCCTCGCCATGATAAAGATGGTCGGATTGCTGACCACGATGCCATGGAGCATGTGGGCCTCTAGATCCTCGGCAAAAGTTCTCGCGCATGCTTCCTGCTGGTAGACTGCTGCTGCTCGTTCGACGGGTTTCATGCTCCCTTGAATCCCATTTTGGCATTCTTGAAGCGTCTCGGTGCGTACCCGTAGTCGATGCGCTGCGGGATGGCCCTGCGGTCTATCACGAGACCGTGTTTGATAGCTTGGAAAGCAATCGAGAAAGCGTCCGCTGCATGGGAAGCATGGTCATGAATGGGGATGTCACGAATCGTGATTCCATCCGTCTCGGACTTGCTTGCGTATTGGTCGAGCGCATCGAGACCCAACTGACACCCTGCCTCGTTGAATCCCACCCTTGGGAATGCCTCCAGTGCGAGGTTCACACCATCCCACACGGAGTTCTGTCTGGGCACGGGGACGACATTCTGAAGACCTGCTACCTGCAGTTGGTTCTGCCAGAGTCCACCGTTGGAAGTGGCACCGTCATGCGGTATTAGGTGGGCAGCGTAAGCGTATTGCTTGTCCATGAGTCTCTTGGCCCACTCCGCAGGTGTTCCGCAGTCATGGGAACCAAACAGACTCTCCAGAAACACGATCCTGTCACCGATGAGTTGGAACACCCACACACGCATGTTGAGAGGTGCTCCCAGATCCCACGAGGTGAACACGGGTGACTCCCTGTGCCAGAGGATGTCGTTGCTGATCCTGTGTTGCCTCCGTGCATCGTCGATGTACCGAGCGTAGATGGCACCCAGCTTGCCCACAGAGAAGTCACACTCCATCTCCTGACGGTAGAGGTGCTCCGGTGTGCCTGCCTTGATGCTGGCAAGTTCATTCGGGTCGATGATGTTGCTCTCGCTTGCCTTGAGCATGAGGGAGAACCATTCCGGATCGGTCAAGGATTGCTGCCACATGCGCCACAGGAATCCCCGTCCCTTGGGAGTGCCAGAGAAGATGCACCACCCATGGTAATCGAGAAGGGTGGGACGGATGACCGAGTACCATGCCTGCGGATCCAGATCAGAGACCTCATCAAGAACGACACCATCGAGGTACACGCCACGGAGACGCTCAAAAGCATCACCGGAGTAGAGTCGGATGGTCGCCTTGTTCGGAAGGGTGACCATGAGATCCTGCTCGTTGTGCTTCACATTCGGTATCCTTTCGGTGAACTGCTTCAAATACATCCAAGCGATATTGCGGATCTGATCACGGGTTGGCCCGACCATGGCATACCTGCATGGTGGGCCTTGCCTTTTGAAGGTCATGGCCCTCTTCACCATGTCCATGACGGCATGGTAACTTTTGCCACTGCGTCGATGCGCTACCACGCACCCGAACCGTTGCTTCCTATCGATGAAGGGACGGAACTGCTCTCTGGGATCGAGATGGAATTTGATTTTCAGAGGCATTTGAGCTTCTGGATCTCGTCGCGGAGGTAATGCAGGGAATACTCAATCGACTGAAATACTCGGCAAGTGTAGAAATCATTTTGCTTGTCCGCGTATTGGTCGATGTCTTTTAGCTCATCTTCCAGCGGCATCTCTTCCTGCTTTGGCAACGGGCGGAGGGTGCGGGCCTTTACCAAGCCATCCCAATATCCGACTTTATATCCGACAGATGACTTTGCGGTTTGCCAGTCTTTTTCGGGCCACTGGATCTCATCCCCTTCTTGGATTATTTCGTCAGGGCCAAGCTCTCGCCATTCGGGTTCAGTTATTCGAGAATCTTGGATAACTGGTTCCTCTGGCGCGGTGGCGAGTGCGGCTAGTTCTTCGCGTAGCTCTTTTAGACCGCATTCGCAGACAGCGAACATGCAACTAGAGATTGGGCATAGGCGGTCGTGCTGTGTGTATTCATCTAGGTTTTCACATAGCTCACGGAGCCTTTCGACCTCGGCTTCTAGTTTGAGATTCATTTCTCCGACTGGCTCACAAACGTAGCACGATCCTTGGCATCCTCTTTTGAAACGCTCAATTTCCTCCTTGAGCCTTGCGACATCGCTAGTTTTCTCGGCGAGGCGTTCAGCAGCTTCCTCTAGTGCTGGAGAGAGTTCTTTGTCTGGCCTGTGGAGTTTAATGACATCTTCCGCGAGTGCGGCATATCTTTTGCGCTCCTCACTTGTCATGTCATTGCAGGATGATCTCAACTCAGAAGCGATGCGGGTACCTTCGCTCACTGGTTCCTCTGACGCGGGGGCGAGTGCTTCCTTTGCAAGCAACTCACAAGCCCTCCTGTCTCTGTTGTAAGTTCCATCTGGACGCATGGGTGCGGCGATAAGTTCAAGGGCTTTACGGAGCCTTGCGACCTCGTTGGTTTTCTCGTCGAGTTCTTTGTTAAAAATTTCGGAGTTCATTCAACCCTCTGTCCTCCGATGTAGACCTCGACCTCCATGTTCTGGGTGATGTCGATTTTCTCTGGCTCGTTCCATCCCTGTGCCTTGGCAAGGATCTCGGCATACTTGGGAGCATGGGGGTGCTCCTCATTGATGAACCGAGCGTGTACCGTTCGGATGAAGTTCTGCCTGCTGATTTCCAGTGCTGACTCTGTCTTCTGTCTCAACTCTGTAATCCTTTCGGATACTTTCGGATCTTTGGCGATCTCGCAGGCACTCGATTCCGACCCAGAATACCCTGCTTTTTTGGCAGCTTCCTTGAGAGTCGCACCGGATGCCAGTGCGATGGCGAGTTTTTCCTGCTTGGGATTGAGTTTAGATGCCATCTTTTTTCTCCAAGTCATTGATCATGTGATCGATAAACCACTTGGCTTTCTTGAGATCCTCGACTGCTTTGTTGGGATCTTTCTCGCCTGCACGGTAGATGTACTTGATGGCAGCACCCTTGGGAAAAGAGAGGTGACCGATCATGTCGATCAGTTCTATCCCTTTGGGGTTGTTCGTGTAGTGCTTGGGGTGATTGACTGCATCAACCGTGAGTCCCTCATCACCGTTCTTTCCTTTGGAACGGCAAGGCTTGCAGTAATACCACTGAACATTGCCAGTGGCATTACCGCATGCGAGGCATGAATTGGATCCGTGATTAGAACGGGAGGTCGTCATCCTTTTCGGCGGGTGCGTACCCATTTGCTTTTTCGGCATTGTGACGCTTTACGGCATCACTCTCTGGGAACTCGCTTTTCTTCTGTCCGATGGTCTTCCAGTTGCCGAGGATCGGCATCTTGATGTCCTCGTCCTTGTCTTTGCCTTGGGTCAGGAATCCCTCGTTGCCGTAATCATCCGGACGGTCGAAAAGAATGATCTCTGCAAAGATTGCCTTTTCGCCATTCTTGCGGGTGACATGCTTGAAACGGGCCTTGTCTAGCTTGGTGACATCGAGTTGGAACTTGATCATATTATTTGTAAATGACTGTGGTTTTGTTGTTTTTCTTGAGAAAGACACGCCCCGTGTAGGGGTTGTCTCTCTTTAGATCGGGAAAGTTCTTGTTGAACTTTGAAAAGTTGTCAGATCGACGGTCGCCTTTGCCCTGTGACCTTGGTTTGAAGACACTCATTGCTTTGAAAGTCCGGTGAGTTTACTGGTGCCGATATATACACCGCAACCGATTTTTGTATATACACCCATGGTCAGGCAATTTTCACGATCTGGGAGAACTCTGCCAACCTGCGGACGATGGCATCTCCTCTGTCAGCAGAGAACATGGCAAGGAGTCCACGGGCATCCGAATTGCTCGTCCAGATGATCGGGAGTCGGCGCGATGTCCTGTACTCCAGAAGGTCGTAGAGTTCTGATTCTGCACGGTCGGTCATGCGGTTCTTGCCGAGGTCGTCGAGCAGGAGGACGCAGGCACTCCTGCAGAGTTGCAGGATGTTCTGGGCAATGCTCTTGGTGGCGGGGTTGTCCGCGAACTGGTTGGCAGAGTTGAGTGCCAAATCGGTTGCCGTGATGTAATAGGTGTTCCGCTTCTCCTCATGCATCCGGTGGAGGAGTGCTATCGTGGCACGGGTTTTCCCTTTGCCAGACCTTCCGATGATCCCGATTCCCTTGGGTTGGTACTGCCAAAATTCGGTGACTGCGGTTATTTCCTTTGGAATCCTCGAAATGTCGGTGTCGTGGTAGATCGGAGGGATCATGAGGTTCCAGCGAGTTTTAGATGCCTCCCTGCGCTTTCTAGAGGCATTCTCGTGATCCTCTTGCGATGCCTTTTCGCAGCATGGGTCGCAATATCGAGGCTCAAAGATTTGCCTGCCATGGAAAATGACGGGTTCGTAGGTGAAGTTGATCCCGCAGGTCATGCAGGTGGATGTTTGAAGAGTCATGGGATTAGAATGCGGATACAAAAGGTGATTGGGTTGTTGCGGTTTGCTGGATGGGAGTGTCGATCCGGTTCAGCCAGTTGACGACGAACCTGCGGGTCTTCTGCTTTCCCCTGCGGGTGGATAACCACGCATCCATCTTGCGGGACTCTGCCTCGATGTTGATGTGGGGATAGTTTCCCTTGAGGGATGCCATCCACTCATCGTCCGAGAGTTTTGGAGTCGGTTGCGCTTTTTGCGCGACTGTCTTCTTATATGTATTAAGTAATGAGTCTTTCGTATTAAGTAGCAAGCGTTCGCTATGCGAACGGTCAGCGTTCGGTGTGCGTTCGCTATGCGTTCGCTTTGATAGTGCCGACTGCCTTGCCTTCTCGGATCGTTCGTATGCTTTCTCAAGTTCCTTATTCACAACCGGATGGATGAAACCCTCGTCGGTTGCGGTGAAGAACTCGTTCAGCACGATGAGAACCGTCTCCTCGGACATGCGTACCTTCCTTGCGAGTCCATCGAGTGAGATGGGACGCTCGGTGTCGTAGGCAATGTCGAGGAGTCTGCGGTAGCATAGATCCTCGTCATTGGTCAGGTGGACGGTAGCGTGTGCGTATGCCTTGATGTCGAACTGGTAGTAGTGCATCAGAACGATTCCTCGATCCACATCCCCTTCTTGCGGGTGAATGCCTTGAACTGGAATTGTGTGAAGATGGTCGCTGCGACCTTAATCTTGACCCGTGCGTCATCCTCCCAGAATCCCTTCACCTCGTGCAGTTCGATAATGTCGTCTTTCGACACCACCATGAAGTCCGGTGTGTAGGTCGTGTTGGGTGCCAGCTTCAACTTGATCGGTTCAAACATGAACGATTGGATCTCGCCTGCCATAGCGGACATCTTGAGAGACTCCGCATATGCCTGCTCCAGTTTGTTCATGGTTCCCGCGACACGGGGTGCCCTTGCTCTAGCGAACCTCATTCGACTTCCTCCTCTGGCATTTCAAAGGCTGCGATGACGGCATCCTTGGGAAGGTCGATTTCCAACCTCCCCATGGTAAGTCCCAGCAGGAATCCTGCCTTCCACCGTTGTTCGGGAGTGGGGATACGGTTGCCTTCTGCAAGCATCCGGACACCTTCCTGCTCCCAGTATTCTTCTGCAATTTGTTGGTCGTTCATTGTATATACACCTCTGGTTAAGATTTTGCCCGTGCGTAGACACCCACCATTCCTGCGTGTCTTTCTTTCCTGTTCGCCTTCCGGTATCCGGTCTTGACGATGATTCCCTGACGGCATGCCGTCATGAAAATTGCACCGAAAGCGTTGGGGTTGGGGGGATCTCCCACCCACTCCCTGACATCCTCTGCGGTGATCTCGTTGCCGTTGGCTACAAGGCACATGATGATCGAAAGTGCCGACTCCTTCCACTCGACCGGAGTGTTCTTGCTGACTCGGTAGATGCCGAGATCGCGTAGGGTCGTGCCACTCATGCTTCCACCTCCTCGCATTTGCGGATCTTCAGTGCGTGTCGGGCACAGATCGGGTCGATCTCCAGCATGATGCACATGCCGTCAAAAATCTCCCCTTGCATGAACTCGACGAGCGATACTGCGTCATCGAGGTTGTACCCTCGGACGCGATTGGTGGAAAGGGAGTCCTCTTTTCGGATCTTGGTCTTCCCCTTGGAAAACCAGAAGCGGGAGTCTACCTCATTGGTGGGTGTGATCGCACCCATGATCCGAAGTTCTCGGTAAGACTGAACCGCATCCAAGAGGACGGCACTCCAGAGGTTGTAGTACGGGTCACCATTGATCTTCTTGTTGGTGATGATCTTGCTGGTGGGTTCCGGACGCTCCCCTGCGATCCTCTTCACGGCCCAATCCTCCGTGAAACCAAGTTCCACAAAGGCAGCAACGATCACCTCGTCGGAAGGGTCAGGCAGGGTGCTATCGATCCACTCCTTGAAGAGTGGCGTTGAGGTCTTGTCGTCGCTGCAGATATCCCACCAGATGATGCGCCCCAAGATGGGACGCACCTCTGCGGGGAAGGAATTGATTGCAGCAATCCATTCGTTGGTGGTCATGCTGCACCTCCCTTGTCTTCAACGAGTGACACGGTTGCCTCGCCAATCGTGGCGGGTATCGGTTCGTCGGTCAGTTCTTTCCACCTTGCTTTCACTGCCTTGGTGTCGAGACGCTCGGATCCCTTGCGGGTCTGCAGCTTCCATCCTGCCACCGGAGTTCCTGCCTCTAGTGTGGATTTTACATATCCCGCGACATCCATGTCCTTTTCAACAATGGCCTGCAGCTTCTTGTAGGCAGTCAAGAATCGACCTGCGTTCTCCGGTGATCCCAGAATCCACTCACGGGTGAGGGTTGCTGGCATCGACGGCATCACGGTCAGGGCACTCTTGGCATCCTCGTACCACTGTGGGCAGGTGGTGCGACGAGCGCACCATGAGCAAAACGAATTCTCCTTGGGAGGTTCGGTTCCTGCCTGCACTCGCTCGATGATCCCGTCCACGAGTTTCTTGGCCTTCTCGATGCTCCAAGCAAAGATGTCATCTTCACCGGAGTCGATGCCCACGATGATCGAAATGCACTCTTCCTCACCGACCCTCTCCATGAGCATAAGCGCATAGACTGCCATCTGCTCGACATACGATGACGGGTGCTGGCTTCCGGACTTGTAATCCACCAGAACGAGTTTCCCATCGTGGTATCCCCACATATCAGCAGTGCCAAAGGTGGTCTCGGTGAGGTCTCCTCCGATGTAGGCAAGACGGGTCTCGATGCCACGGATGTCGGAGATGTATCCCTTGGCCCGTGCGTAGGCAGCAGAAGCACCTGCGTCATCGATGGGGATGCCCTTGGTGTGGTGATTCTCGATCTGCTTGTGCAGACTCGATCCTCGTTCCGCTGCAGGCCCAGCCACGGGGTTGGCCTTGTAGTGGATGCACTGTTTCAGCTTGGGGAAGCTAGAAGGGGAAAGGGTGGGGTGGTGATTGCTCATGCTGCTACCTCCTGCTTGCTGAATGCGACGACCTCATCCCAGATTTCCGTGAGACGCTTGAGCATGTTGACGGGTAGATCCGCAACAGATTTGACCTTTGCATCCAGTTTAATTCCCTTCCGAATGGTCAAGAAATCCAACACTTCAAAAGTGGAAACGAAATCCTTGAGCATGAGTTCGTTCACTTGTCCTGCCCAATCGACCTTGGGTGCTTTCTCTGCCACTGGCTTGCTTGCCTGCTGACCGTCATCATCGTCATCTGCGGCAATGCCGAGAACGGATGAGACTGCGTAGCGTCGAGCGTAGGTCAGTGCGCTACCGACTCCCTGTGCGGATTGATCGCGGAGGGGAAGCAGGAGGGTGGACTCACGGCACTCTCCACCAGAGTGGATGATGCGGGTCACGACCCCTGCCTTGCCGTCATCGAAGATCGGTTCCTGCGAAAGTGCGAGACCATGCTTGGAAAGCACGGGTCGTGCTGCGTCGAGGATCGCGTCAAGCGATGCGTATCGATTCTTGAAGTGCGGGTTTACCGCGTTTTTCGCCACATTGCGGAGTTCTCCGAGTGCTGCGACTAGTGCTGCGTTGATACCTATGTTGCTCATGGGTGTTGATTAGATGCGGGTTGAGGTTCGACCGAGGAGGAAGGTGACAATGACGAGTGCCACCACGAGGAGTTGCTGTTCAGTATTCATGTTGCTTTTTGGGTTTTGGGTTACTTGCACCTGCGGTGTCTATACACCTTGGGGCAAAAGACTGTGCCTGCGGGAAAGAGACGGGTAAGGAATTGATTCCAGATAAGGTTGGGACGGTCACCGTGGTACTCGACGGAGGGAATCGAGTAACGGTTGCGCTTGATTAGCTCGGCTTTATCCATGGGACTCCACGAGATTGTCGAGATCAGTGACCTTGATGAGACGGGTGCGTCCGAGTCCATAGGACTTGAGTTGACCCTGCTTGAGCAGCTTATAGATGAAAGCGGGTGTGACCGAGATGCGTATTGCTGCCTCTTTGGGTCGAAGGTAGGTCGGTGTGCATACACCTCGTGCCAATTTTTTGCGGAGTTGTGCGGTAAAAGATTGCATGGTTTCGTTTGAGATGTCCTCGGTGGTTTCTATTTCCACCGGAACGAGGTCACTTGGTTTTGGCATTTTTTGCTTTGATGTATTGGGTGAGTTCCTTCTTCAAAAAATCTCCTGCGGAGAGTCCTTGAATGTCGGAAAGTTTCTTGAGCGCGTCAAGTTCTGTGGGGGTAAGCCATAGTGTCTTGAGCTTTTTTCCTTTTGCTCGTTGGTTTGGCATAGGATTGAAACTAGTCGCAGTATATACACCCGTCAAGCGTGGTGATCAACTATTTAATTTGAAAAGATCAAACCGGACATCAATTTTTGTTTTTACAGTTCCCAAAACGCTTCTGCCTCACGCATCGTCGTGTTGTTTGCATAGGTCGAATAGAGCAATGTCGGGTTGGTGTGACCCATCTCAAATGCCGTTTCGACCGCATTCCCACTGGACTCCAGCAGCATCGTGGCAAATGTGTGGCGCAGGATATTCTTGGGGTAAAGTTTCATGCCGAGCAGTTCCGCAACTTTGGCCCACTCCGGTTCAAATTGCTTGTCGGTCTTGCCCTCGCAAAGCAGTCCCTTTCCTCGGTGCATGTGCCTCTCAAATGCTGGGCGCAGCTTGATGGAACGAGGTCTGGAAGCATGTCCACCCTTGGAGTCTTCCTTGCGGATCACGATCTTCTTGTATTCCCAATCGAGTGCCCGTTCGTGCGAAATCCTGCGAACCTCACAAGGACGGATACCGGAGAAGAGACCTGCCACTAGGTAGGCTCGAAACCATGCAGGGAACGGATGGTCGAGGAGGATCTTGCACTGCTCCACGGTGAGGTGTGCTGCCCTGTGTCCTTTCTTTGTCTTGGGAGGGGCACCATGACCGAACGGGTTCACCGGACAAATCTCCTGCACCTGCTGCCAGTTGTAGAAGGTTCTGCAACATGCAAAGAGATTGAACTTCCCACGGGTCTGGAGTTTCAGCGTGGTGATCCAGTTCTTGATCATCCGAGGGTTGAGTTCCTCCACGGGTAGGTGTCCGAACTGATCCACCAACTTGTTGGATGCCCAGACAAGTTGACGGTGGGTGTCGTACCCGACCTCCATCTTTTTCTCGGAAAGAAAGGCAGGGATGAGGTTGCGGATCTTGTGGTCGCTCGTGTCGTTGAGCAGGGGAGCGTCCATGGAGACCTGCAGGCCAATCTTGCAAGCACCTTGAAATGCCTCGACCTCGGTCTTGTAGAAGAACTTTTTCCGCTTACCCGCGATGCTGGCAGGCACATCCACCATCCAGCAGTCCCTTGCGGGGTAGTATCGAGGCACCAGTGCCTTCAGTTTTTTGTTTCCCATTGTTTCCCAATAGCATGTTTCTCAATGGTTATCAACTTGTATACACCACTCAACGGAACCGCATGAATACTGGGGCTGCGGGTGATCCACTCATAAGAGAGAGTGGTGCTCGAAGAGGGACTTGAACCATCTCAACTACAGAGAGAAATGGGAAACAGAACCCAGTTGTTTCCCAAAATCACGGTTTCAGCTTCAGCTTCTTCAATGCGGTCTGGGCAAGAAAATCGGTGAGGTAGCATAGGACTTCAGCAGTCTGGTCGGTCTCGTCTACACCCAATTCGGATCGGATGAACATCGATGCATGTACCAGTTCGTGTACCAGTACACCGATGTCCTTGATGCTGCCATCCCATTTTTTAAGGAAGACTGCGGCACCGTTTCCCTTGCGTGTCGAGTAGCATGTAAACCCATGGCACTCTTCCAGTGCTTCCTCCTCGTATCCCCGTTTCTTCAACCACTCATCCGCTTCCACTTTAGTGAACGGGTAAAGGATGTGACACCGCGACTCAAAGACCGGAACGCGGATGTTAATGTGGTTCACTTGACCTTATAGAAAGAAGTCTTGTTCCCGTTGAGAACTTCTATCCGTCTTTCGACGGTGCCCGCTGCCAATCTCCTGCGGAGTCTTTTATCGGTTGCGTCTAGGGTCATGCCAAGTTGTTCTGCCATGGTTTTGGCAGTGAACCACCCTTCCCTCCCTAGTGCGTCTTCATCGACTCCATGCCTGCAGTTGATTTCATCGGCAAGTGCTTGAAGTGCCGATTGTCTGATGTCATGCGCGGATGGGTGTTGTTTCATTGGGTGTGTATGTGATGGGAATGATTGCGGGGATCTCCCCTTCTGGGGTGATTGACCAATCGAGGATGGTTCCACCGCAAGCGCAGATGGAGTCACCGACCACCTTGTGACCGTAACGGGTAAGCACCTGCCACGCAGGAGTCACAAGGAAGAGACCTCGACCGTCCGAAAAGTGACCTCCGACATGCCTGTGCCCACGGGCGTAAACTTTCGGCACCCGATGTCCGGATCGAGCGTAGTTCTGCCTAGCGTTGCCCATGGTTATAGACATCGCTCCCGCCTCTAGGTATGCCCTAGAACTCGTCGGCATATGGTGGGCAATGTCCATAAGGGTTCCATTCACCTCGATGAGTGCTTTGTCGCCACACCACTCTCCGTTGAGTTCGGCACAGATGTACTTCTCAAAGTCACCCACATGGCATTCGGTTCCTGCAGTGAAGAACCTGCGCCTTGCTGCCTTTGCCAGTTTGGAAAGTATAACTACCGCAGCAGCGGCATGCTCCATGTTTTTGGAAACCACGATTTCCGTTGTCCCGTGGTGGCGACCCTCGATGAGATCTCCGTTGCAGATGAGGTAGAAGGGACGGTCACCAAAGTATTCCAGAACCCTGCACTCAAAGTCCTGCCAGCAATCCCACAACCACCGTTGGTGAAGGTTGTTCCCAATGTTGACCGTGTTCCCCGTGTCGGTCTCACACCCATCGGGCCACAATCCTACGGCACTTCCTGCGTGAAGATCGGAGACAATAACGACTCCAACCTTTTCTCGGTTTTCATTCATAGTGGTTGTAGTTGGAATCCTTCTGCTGGTTGATCGGGGAAGAAGGTGTACCGGAAGAACGGGTCGGAGCACCCTCCGGTGCGAGGGGATGGATTGACACCAAGTTGTCGTGCCATGGCTACCGATGCTTCACCGATGTGGTTGTTCGGGCCTAGGTCGGCAACTACTCCAGAAACCTTGCGGTTGGTTCTTATGTCTTCCACGGTGGCAACACACCCCAAGACAACACCAGTTGCTTCTCGCGCAATGATGACGGGCACCACGATGTACGGAACTACATCGGCATTCACATACCTGCGGGGATCGGTGCGTCCGTAGTTCTTGTTCTGCAGGGAAGTGGTCGAGATGTAAAAGTTCGGGAACGGGTCGGACGGGCCTTGAAGGATCGGGGAACCGTAATCGTTGGTCACAACTCCCCACCAGTTGCCTGCATGCCCTGCGTTGCCAAGATCATCGAGGCCGACACGGGGATCCGGTGAATAGCAGTTCGGAGCACCATCCGCATCGACCGAGAGACCCGCGACCCACGAGATCGATAGGTCGTCCTTTTGTACAATATCCTGACCATCGATGCGTCCTAGAAGTCTCATGCGTTAGGGGGTGAAGGTTGGTTGTTACTGAAAACGGTTCCTGCGACTTCAATTCCTTTGCGTAACGCACCACCACCGAGAACTGTGTACCCGATGTCGGTCAGAAATCCCTTGATGCTATCGTTGAGAGGATGGTCGAACCATACGGTGCGAACGGTGACGGCAATGACCAACAGCATGAACACGGTGCCCGTCCAGCGCATCCACGAGTCCGTGGTGTTTTCAGAATGTACTGACCGGATGTAGGCCAGAAGTCGTGGAATCACGGGATGAGGTGTGAAAGGTAGAAAAGGATGTACCGACCGATGCCGTACCCGCAGGCAAGCAATCCAGCACCGATAAGCATCTGTTCAAAGATGTTGCAGTTGGCAATGTACCTACCGAGGGAGGAAAAGACTCCGATGGCAAAAGCGAAGGCAAAGAAGATCACGACCACATCTCGTTCCTTTGCCGTCTGGTGAAGACTTTGCTGCAGGGTGGATACCTGTGCTTCTGCGGTTGCGAGTTTGGCACCCTGCGCTAGGTAGTCGGACTGTGCCTGCGCTAGGTCTTTCTTTTCCTCTGCGCACAGAACCTCGATCTGAGCCAGAAGGTGGCGTTGCTGTTCGTTGAGTGGAGCAGCGTGGACGGGAATCATGCCGATCAGTAGGTCGGCTGCGAACAATGCAATGATGAGGAGGATCTTGTTCATCGTGATTTTTCAAGAAGGACTGCTTTGTAGTCGATGCGGTCGTTGAGACTGCTTGCGGTGTCAATACACCCATTGGCAGATGAAGTATAACGCGATGCGTTATTGGCGCATCCGGTGAGGTTGCCAATGATCAATATAGAAAGGATAATCACGAGAAGAACCATGATGGCAGCAGCGAACTCTTCTTTATGGTGTGGTTGCATGGAAGGAAGGGTGTGAATGAACCTCCGTGGCAAGCGATGATACCTGCTCGGACAGGTTGTCTAATTTCTGGGTTTTAACTCCTGCGAAATACACGGTGGTCATGACTTGGATGAGCATGCCCAGTGCGATGGTGCGAATGATCAGTGCGTTGGAATCGGATTGCTTTTGCCGTTCCTGCAGCAATGCCTCGATCCGTGCGACCTTGAGTTCCAACATGGCGCGTTCTTGGTCACTCATTTGGAGTACCTCCACGCTTGAATGGACAATGCAAGGTACGCGATTGATCCGGTGATGTCAGAATGAGCAATCCCGCATTCCTTGATCAGTGCCTGACGGATTTTCTGGTAGGCAATTTGGAATTTCACCACCCCGACATGCTTGTCGGCATTGAGTTCCAGCACGAACCTCTTGGCTAGAGGAAGTGATTTCCAGAGCAGGTTAATGTCTTGGAAGAACTTTTTCATGGATCATGCACCCCATGCCACATAGGTCGCAGATGCCGTGGCATATAGATTGATGGATTGCGAAACGATGGCGTTGCTTTCCATCACGAACGATCCTCCGCTTGCAACGATTTGTAGACCGTTTGTCTGGGATGCAGTGGTTCCAAAGGCAAGGTAGATGGTCGTGGCAGAAGTGTTTTGGATGATCAGATATTTTGAAAGGACACCTGCGCTAATGATTGCAGTGCTGGTCGATGCGGTCAGGGTTCCATTGTATGCGGACACGGAAGTCTGCACCGGAGGGGTGCTTCCAATGGATGCCGTTCCTGCTCCATTGATTACCGTGCCGATGGAATTGGTTCCTGCGGGAATCGAAGGCAAGGAAGAGACACCGAAACTAGTGTTGGCAATGGTAGGGGTTCCGGAAATAGTAACGGACGGGGTTCCGGAGATCGTTGCCGTGACCGAGTCGCTTCCACTGGAAAGGTTCCATGTGCGTCCGGTGCTCCATGTGCCACTCTGGGTGGCAGCAAAAGTGCTGGGGAAATTCGTAATCGATGCCGAAAGGGTCGAGGCAACTTTGCTATAGATCGATGACAACCAACCGAGGATGCCACTGCCACTGCCTAGTGACTGACCCGTGATGGCAGATCCTGCGTTCGTGTTGGTGGCAATGGTGGCAAGGGAAGTGTTGCCAGTGCTCTGGGCCGATGCCGTTGCAATTCCGGAAGTATTGCTGGCAATCGTTGCTAGGTTGCCTGCTTCCAGTGCAGCACCGGATGGAAGCGGAGTGGAAGAAAGGGATACGGGGATGGTTCCGTTGACATTGACGGTTGGCCTTCCCGAACTATCGAGGGCGAGGGTGTTGCCACTGGAAACAATCTTGGTGCTCTGCGTCCCATCGGTCAGGTGTCCTGTGTTGGTGACAAGGGTGGCAAGGTTGCCTGTTTCTTGAGCAGCACCGAAAGGAAGAGGGAGGCTCGATGCAGATACGGGAACCGTTCCAGAAATCGATACGGTGGGAGTTCCGGTGATCGAGGTCGTCCATGATCCACTCTGTGTTGCTGCTACGGTTCCAGAGACAGGCTGAACAGCAGCAGCAAGATTACTGGAAGAAGGTGCCGATGCCAGAACAGCACCACTCGTGGCATTGAACCATACACTAAAGGCAACCGCAGGGGTTGATGCTGCGGTGTCTACTCCGTAAGCGTGAATGATGACATCACCGGAGGAATATCCGGTTCCGGATGCCGTTGCCGTGAAAGTCTGATTTTCGATTGAAAGGTTCTGCACTCCCGCAATGGGAACCAGATTGGATACGGTAGGAGTTGCAGCTGAACCAGAAGGGGTAGTCCATGACACCGTGATGGTGCCTGCGTTGTCCGTAGTGTTGCGGACATAGTACACCGGAGGGTTGACTGTGTTGTCTGCCCATACCGAAGTGGAAAGGGAAACCTGCGCTTGTACCGCAGAAAGGATTGAAGAAAGTGTGCTGTTGGCAGTGTTTTGCAGGGAACTGGTGGCAGCACCTGTGGGCAATGCCGACGAAGTAATCGTGGTGCTGGTTGGAAAATTCGATACCGATACGCTTCCGATGGCATTGCTTCCTGCAGCAAGTCCAACCGTCTGACCGGAAGCAATGTTGACCGTAGGTGTATTCGACACCGACACGCTCGGAGTTCCGGAAATCGTAGCAGTCACCGATCCAGAGACAGGGACGGTAGCAGTGTCTCCAGCAATCGTGACGGGCACCGGAGATGCCGAAGTGTTGTTAATCGATATGCTGGATGGTTGATTCGTTACCGATACGGATCCCGTGACCGAAGGAATGGAGGATACAGCAACGGTTCCCGACACGGGTTGAACCACGGAACTACCATCTGTCTTGACTGCGGTGCTGTTGCCACCTTGCACATTGACCGTGCCCGTGACAGTAGTCGAGGAGGGCCAATTCGTGACATGGGCGAGGGCACCACCGTCACCATTGATGGCGGGTTGAAGAGCACTCGTAGCGGCACCCGTTGGCAGTGCTGATGAGGTAACCGTCGTTGAGGAAGGGAAGTTCGATACAAAAACGCTACCGATAGCATTTGAACCAGCAGGAATAGAAGGAAGGCTTGTGACCTGTGTCTTTTGGTTTCCGTTGGTCAGGCTTGCATCGGTGGCAGCACCGGAGGGAAGAGGAGATGATGCAAGAGATACAGGAACCGCAGTGGCACGGAGTTGTGCATTGGTGAGGTAACCTTCACCGACCAGTGTCAGGTTGCTTGCGCTCGGAACAGAAGCAAGTGCCGCAGATTGCGTCTGGTTGTACCACAGGGAAGAAGTAACTGCTAACGGGGATCCACCGAATACCTGTGCCAAGGTAATCGTGTCTCCAACATTGGCACCCGTGAATGCCGTGGTGCATGCGTAGGTGGTGATGGCAACACTGGCACCACTACCACCACTGATTCCAGATGATGTGTTGCTTGCGATTGCCGCAAGGTCGGCAACAGCAGAAGTCAGGAGACCGTTGGTGGTGGTCAGGTCATTCTCGATGAGCGTTAGGTCTGCCTCGGATGCGGTCAGCGCATCCACCATCAATCTGCCCGTGGTATTGCTTACCAGCAAAGGCATGGCAACACCCCCACCATTGGATGGAAGGGATGTTCCCTCGACCCAAGTCACTGCAGGAGCTTGTACTCCCTGTGCATTGATTAGGTCGGACATTTCTTATTCTTGGATGGCGATGAAAGCGTGTCCAGTGGTGGCTGCAATCGCGTTGATCGCATCGTTGGGGATGTCATTGCCTTGAAGGATCAAGGTCGAATTAGATCCCGTGCAAGGAGTCAGAACGATGCCTGCGGTAGAGGACGGGGTGAACCCGATGCCGATGTACAGGTTTTCTGTGGTGGAGCAGTTGTGAATTAAAAGGAAATTCCTTCCGGTTGCTGGGAATACAACTTGGGAAGTACCACCTGCGGCAATCGTCTGGCTTCCTTTGCTTTGAACTGTAGTGCCGTGGATGCTCATTATGATTCAGCCTGTTCGGGTGCCACGGTGGATTTTTCTTTCGGCATAGACTCTAGGGTCGTGGACGGAAAGATGTCTTGGGACAGGGGGCCATCTATGGGGCATCCAGCATTCGTCCATGCTACACGGACGGGATCAGATTGGTCTTTTGTGGTCGTGCCGATAGGGGTGATTGCCATAGGATTGGGATGTTAGGGGTGAGTATTAGGGAAGCGTTGCTATGAAGGTTTTGATTTGTTCTGCGGTCATCGTGTTGCCGTCTGCGTCTTTGAGTTCGACAACCGACCCGTCAGCGTTTTTTCCTGTTTGCAATGCGAGTTTGAATGCTTGGTAGTCGGTGTTTGCAGGGTCGAAGGGGATGAAGGCGTTGTCAAACAAGCGTGTAACGCCAACTATTTTTCCTAGATATTCGTTTTGCTGATACATATTAAAGTTCTGCGGACGCGGTTATCGGATTATTAAACCCATTTGCATTTGTGGAATTGGGGCGATTTGCAGTTAATCCTGTAAAATTTGAAATTGATGCCAATAAACCTCCCAAAGATGTTCCAAGATAAGATCCAGAATTGGCTGAACTTTGTGTGTAATTAGCAGATCCATCTGTAATAGTAAGAGTAGCTGTTATTGAAATTGTTGGAACAGTCCTCATGGTTACTGGAAATGTAAGATTTAACGCTGCGACCGTTGTGAGTGGGCTATAACCAGATCCCGATAAAGAATTACAATAATACCTCTGGCAAAGCGCAAGCTCGGTTCCGTATGGTCTGTAATCGAATGCCGTTGCCGTGGAGCCTTTTTCGAGTTGAATTTGTGAAAGGGTCAGAGTTCCAGAGGTCAGAGCACCAGTAGAAAAATAAATCTGAATCCCATTTATTGCCGTTGATGGCAATGTAAAGGTATAACTAAAGCGTGTTGCACTTGCATTGATCGTTGCAGTTCCAACCAAAACAGCGGAATTAGTTGAAACATAATTATCAACAGCAGTAGGAGTTGAATAATAGATTGGAAGACTTGTTAATGTTGAGCTACTAGCGGTGAATGAGAATGTTACAGTCTGGCTTGCCAAATCGCCTATGTTGTTTGATTCAATTCTTTGGATAAGCGTTAATCCTGTATTTCCAGAAGCACCTGTAATTTGCCACGAATAAGAACCTACGCTTCCAACTCTTTGAGAAGTTACAGCTACATTTGAACCAAGAAGCCACCTGTCTAAGGTGTATCCCAACGAAACACTCTGACTCGCACCAGCGTTCCTCTGGTCTATTGCAAACCCACCATTGATGATGCGGTTTTTGAAACCGAAGCCAGAGGGCGCAGTCGTCTGCACCGAGCTATCGGGAAAGGTGATGCCTGTGGAGGCGAGGGCGAGGTTTGGCATGGGTTATGAAAGTTGTTCGGGGGTCGGCTTTGGATGCACGGGATGATTCCACGACTTGATGTAGTCGCCTTTGCCATCCGAATCGTTCTGAAGGACAATGGTTCCAGTAAGCGGAATGAAATCAGCCAAAGTTAGGTCGGGGTAAAGTTTGATGATCTTGTCGTAGAGTTTCATGTTATGCGGGTCGAATTAATGCTCCGGTAAACCAATAATATGGATATCCGCCACCAGATGAAGAGCCAATCGTGCCGTTTGAAATGTATGTGTAAACTTCAACATAATCTGTTGTGCCATTCATATAAATCATTGAAGAACCGGATATTGTCCCTGCGTTTGCAGTCTGCCGTCCAAGTTCGCAATAAACTGCGCCGTTTTTATATAGTGCCACAAGAAAAATGCCTGTTGTGGTTGTAATAAGACCCGCGCTTATTTGGTAATAACCAGCAACTGTTGGTGTAAATCGTGACGAGGCAAAATTGTTGTTAGTATCAAATAGTTTTGTGTCAAATGTTATTTTTACATTTACTGAATAAGACGGCGTTATGCTTGTTGAATTGTACGCACTGAAAGCTGGCCCTTTGCCGCTGGTCTGGGTCGTTCCGTCTGGGAAGGTGATTGAACCACCGCTAGGAACAACGAGATTGCTCGTCACGCCACTAGTCGTCACGGTTGCGGCAGTCGTGCCGTTGACCTTGATGTAGCCTTGCGCGAGGGATGGATCAGCTGAAAGTGAGATGCTCATGGGTTAAGAAAGTTGTTCGGGGGTCGGTTTGGGATGCACGGCATGATTCCACGACTTGATGTAGTCGCCTTTGCCATCCGAATCGTTTTGAAGGACGATGGTGCCACCGAACGGGCTGAAGTCCTTTTCGGTCAGGTCGGGGTAGATTGAGAGGATTTTGTCGTAGAGTGTCATGTTATGCGGGCCTTGCTAGGAAGCCTTGGAAATATGTATTGTATATTCCAGTTCCAGTAGTTTGTGATGTTCCTGTGTACCCATAAATCTCCACGAAATCAGAAGAACCGTTGCAATAAACCAAAGCATTCACGGTGTTGTTTTGTAAATATCCAGCATTAGTTGATTCTATGCCTCTTTTGTATTCACTTCCATTTTTGAATATTGTAATAAATGAATTTACTCCTGATATATTATAGCAATTAGCGTTTATCTGATAATATCCAGCTATCGTAGGAGTGAACCTATAATTAGTTGTTGAATCATAATTTGAATTGGTATCATACTCTTTCGCTTGAAATTGTATTTTTGTGTATGTGGTGCTGGAAATCGTTTGAGCAGAAGATTGATACGCACTAAACGCTGGCCCTTTTCCGCTGGTCTGAGTAGTTCCGTCAGCAAAAGTAATTCCAGATGCACCAACGCTATCCGAAGGTGTCGTGATGCCAGTTGTTCCGTTGATCGTGACGCTCATAAATTATACAACAGTCCAAGTTGATCCGCTGGGAATCGTTACAGTTGTTCCAGCAGCAATGGTGATCGGGCCAAAGGTTCCAGCATTGTTATTGTTCGGAATCGTGTAGCTATAATTTACAGTCTGACCATTCGTGTAGAATACTTGATCCCCGCTTGATCCGGTGGGGATAGAGCTTCCCGATATGCTGGATAGTGTGAGTCCCATATTAAGTTAAAACCCTCCAAGTGGTGCCGTTGAAAAACAGGATGACATATTTGTTCCCGATGTTGCAGGTGAGGGGAACGGTTCCACCTTCAATGGTCTGTCCGGAATTAGGCTGAACGGTCAGATTGTTGGTGCTCCAATAAGATCCACCGTCGAGAATGGTCACGATGCTTCCAAACGATGCAGGGGATGGAAGGGTAATGGTAAAAGCACCGGAAGTCGTATCTGCAGAAATGCGGTCACCGTTGAGTGCAGTGTAGTTGCTGGTCTGGGTGATCCACTGGTTGTACCCTAGATCGTTGGTGGCTACCCACTGCTGGGTTCCACCTGCCTGTGTTGCCGAAAGCACGAAAGGCCCAACACCCGTTGCTGCAATCGTGTCAGGGGAAGACTTCCTGCTTAACTGCTGCGTTTGGTAGGTCAGGTTGTCGAGTGCCTGTTCCAAGGTTTTCGCAGGTAAACGGTCACCCGTGGTGAGTGAAGTCAACTGCGTGTACGGGACACTGCGGACAATCGTGATTGTCGAGGTGGAAGGAACTGCTGCTGCGGTCACAATCGATCCGGTGGATCCACTGCCTCCGGAGACCGTGTAATCCGTGCCAAGGTTGAGTAGGGAAGAAATTCCAGATGTCACTTCATACACCTGCAGGTCGCTCGTGTAGTTAAACACGAACGGCACCGGATATGCCGTCACCGTCGAGGCATTCCCTGCGTAGGAGATGGAGGATGTAGAAGTAGAAACGGACATCTTTGTGGGAGTGTTCTAGCAGTCCGGTATATACACCTCAACCTGTTTTCTGGGATTTCTTGACAATTTTTCTACGGGCGCGAGGGTGTATACATGAAATACCTCCTTGCACTGATCGTTGCGGGTTCGATTGCTGCCCACGCAGACCTAGACAATGCAGGCATCGAGGCAGGAAATGCCCTGTACGCACAACTGACCAAAGCAGTCCCTCCCGCCAATTCTTTGGCAGACACATCCGGTCAGATCGCCATCATGAAAGAAGCGATGAAGGATATCGAGATGCAGCAGAAGATGCAGCAAATTGCCCACGACGAGGCAATGGCAGTCATCCCCACCTATCCCAACAGGTAGGTCATTCGTTCGCGTTCTGGACGGCACCCGCTGCTGCCTTACCCGTGTTGCTCCATGCAGCGACACCGGAAAGACCCTTGGCAAGGAGATCCTTTTGGAAGGCATAGGAGAGTGCCCATGCCGCAACGATGGAGACATCTTTGACCATGTCGGCATAGTCTTTTCCGGTCATCTCGTCATTCTTCATGTGTTGGTAGATGTGGTATCCACCACGGGCCATATCAGAAAGAGGATTGCCTGCTGCGTAGAAAGGGTTGTGTCCGGTAATCGCAGCTTTCAGTGATCCGGAGGCAAACGGGCCAATAATAGGAACACCGTAGATTGGCCCCGTGGCAAGGGATGCCACCAGTTCTTTCCAATTCTCTGCCTCTTCCTTTTGCTGATCGGATCCGCAGATCATCGTGTAGGCAGTTTTCACCAACCATTCCACGGCACCGGATGCTGCCCATGTTGCCAGAATCTTGCCGTAACGGTCTGCCTTGATGCCTACTGCTTCCAAAGCGGATTTACCCTCGGAGTCGATTTTGGCACCACGGTACAGGTTGATGACCGATGCCAGTGCCTGCTGCGCTGGGCCTGCGTAAAGTTGCATCCAATCTGGGCCGACCTTACCCCAACTGGAGATGGGCTTATCTCCACGGAAAGTGGGGTTCATGCGCTCGTGCAGCATTTGATCGACCTGCTGTTGAGCGTAGGAGTGGGCTTCCGCATCGGACATGCCAAGACCTTGCGCTTCCGTGAAAGCAGCGTCATAGCGGACTGCTCCACTCCATGCTGCAGACACATTGACGGTTGCGTGGAGGGGAACCATGGACATCTTTGCGATTTGCTGTCCGGTCAGTGCTGCACCCTGCATGAAAGGGGATGACCACTCTCGTGCTGCCTGTAGTGCATCAGCACCCGTCTCGGAGTGCGCTGCGTCTGCGAACCTACTCACGACCTTATCTTTGATCATGGCATTTCCACCAAAGAATGCGTTCCTAGGTGCAAGTCCGGTTCCTACACGCAGTGCCGATAGGATGTACTGTGTCGGGGAAATCTCGGACAGTGGTGCCAAACCGACATTGATGTGCTTGGCAGCAGTCGGGATCGATCCACCGAGGGTTGCGACCGACATTACCGAGGCAAACATCTTTTTGAGATGCATGTCTTGGTTGCTCATGTTCTGGGTGGTCTGCTTATCGCGGGAGAGCACCTTCATGTAGTTCTTGAGGAAGTCGCTATGGTTAGCGTTCTGGGAACCAATGGATCGCAGCACCTGCGTGTCTCCAAAGATGGCGCGGAAATCCCGCAGGGTTTCGGCATGCGAGACCCAGTAGTTCACATTCATCATGTGGTTCTGCAGCTTGGCCCATGCATTGTCGTAACGCAGAATGCCACCGAAATTGCCTCGTGACTTTGTCCATGAGGGTTGGCTCGACGCACCACCCGCCTGACCATCATCCATGTCTATGATCTTCTCCGGTTCGGAGGTGTCAAAGGTAAGGGGGGCGTAATTCTCCACACGGGGAAGATCGACTCCGTACAACCTGCGGAATACGGCATTGATGCGGTCGTAGTTGTCGTATGCTTTTTTGGCTAGGTCGTAGACATCCTTTGCCTTGGACTTCATGACGAGGTCACGGATCTTGGCAACCACATCGGGAGTCAGTCCATTGCGCTCGACCTTCTGAATGGAATCGGGTTGTTCCGCTGCAGTGAGAGCATCGACAAATTGAAGCGGGGAAAGGAGAAGTTCCTCTTCCGGACTTTCCTCGGTGAGTTCGTGGATATCGATGCGCTTGATTTTGCTGTTATCGGGATCAGACAGCACCCGCATCAGATTGTTGTACTCACGGTCGGTGATTAGTCCTTTGTAGTTGTCGAGTTCGCCACGGTCGATTGTGCGTACTTTGTACACATTGTTCGGACGGATCTTTATGCCCGTCTTTTTCAATGTCGTGGAAAGTTCGGAAATGATTTTTTGAACCTCTAGGGTGCTTGCGGGTTTGCCGTTCTTTCCCCACTTCTCTCGGAGTGTCTGGATGGCATCGTGCTGGAATTTGATGTTGGCATCTGCCTCGTCATTCTGGGCCTTGTTGAGCCTTTGCACCCACTCATCACCGAGAGGGGAGTTCTTGAGGATCTGACGGAAAAGTTGTGTCGGAAGCAGAAGGTTGTCCGTGCGCTTGCTCGGTGTCGCTTTGCCAGAGGCATCCTTGTCTCGCGCAGACTGCACCGAGGTGGGAGTTCCTTTCTTGCCACCATTCACAATATCCATCACCTGCTGACGGATTGCTTTGTTCTGATCGGAACGGGCTTTCTTCTCTGCGTTGAACTCAAAGCGTCCGTTCTGGATGATGTCCTTGAGTTCCTCAACTGCGGCACCCATCCGGTCAACATCAGACCTGCGGAGTTCTGCGGTCTTTAGCTTTCCATCGGCATCGGTCATGGACATGCCACCGTGCGTGTTTGCCAACCATATCTGCGTGTCGAGCTTGTCGATCTTGGCTTGACGAGCATCCTCGTCCATGGTGCCTTCACCATTCTCTAGCTTGTCTTTTTCAGCCTGCAGGGATTGCACATGGGAATCGACCTCTGCCAAATCCATGTGGGAATACCTCTGGATGTCGGCAAGGATGGCATGGGTGTCGGCACCAAGTTTTCCCTTGGGCTTTTCTCCTGCCTTCATCTTGGGTGCTGACTTGTCGAGCAGCTTCTGGTGTCGGGTTGAGAAATCGTTCACCAGTGCATCGTCCAATGCTTCTTTGGCCTTGCGGACGGTTTTCACCAGCATGTCGGTGCGCTCGGCATCGGTCGTGAGTGAGGAATACTTGGTGAAGATGTTGCCCTGCTCACCGGAATAGGGATTGCGCCAGTTACGGATGAACTCGGAACGGATCTCTTTGGGGAGTGCATTGATCACCGCATTGATCTCGATGAGTCCCTGCTCACGATACTTTTCCTCTAGGGTTCCGGTGACATCACGGGAATCGGCACGGGAGAAAGCATCGATGGTGTCCTGCACCTGCTTGACCTTCTCGCGCATTTTTTCCCAGATGGGTATATACACCTCTGGGTCAGAATGAATGCGCTTGTCGATCTCGTCTTGGAACTTCTGACGGTCTTCTGCGGAACGGATGGAAAAGGTGCCAGCAAGTCCACGCTCGACATCGAGAGGAGTCGTTGACCAATTCAAAGGATAATCGGGGATCTCTGGGAACAAATCTTTTACATTCCGGAAATTTGTCATCCTTGCAACGGGTTCTCCTTTAAGGACATACCCGTATGAAAGGTGCGCTGGTACTCCCGCTTCTTCTGCGGTCATGGGAGTCTGGTCTGGATGAAGTTTGATGATTCCAGAGATTGCTCCTACAGGCAGCCCCTTGAAGGATGGTTCTTCAATATCCCGTACCATTTGCACCGCATCGGGAAATCCCGCCTTGGTCATCTTTTGGGAAAGCAACGACTGATAAGCAATCTTTTCACCTTCAGACTTGGTAACCGTTTTGCTCTTTTGAAAATAGGTGCTGCCTCGTTTTTGCTGCGGCATGTCCACAATATCTTTCTTGGCCTGCTCCAAAGTTTTCCACGGTGTCGTGTGGTCGGTTCGGATTTTGGAATTGGCATGCTCTGCAAACAATTCGCGGATCCTATTGAGTTCTGCCAGTGCCTGCTTCTTGGTCAGTTTTCCAGCATCGATGTTTTCTTGCAGGTCGTGGAACCAGCAATGGGCAAAGGTTTTGTTCCCGATGACATTCCCTTCCTGCATGAGCATGAGTTTCATGTAGCCGCCCGTGGTGGATGCTTTGTTGAGTTCACCATTGGCAACACCTTCAGCATTGTATGCCCAAACAATTCCCTTCTCTAGGTTTTCCTTGATGGTCGGGTAGAACATGCCACCCTGCAGCGGTATGCCTTTGTAATCCCCGACACGCATGCGGTCGATCCACATGCCGTAGACATGCTCGGTATCTTTGGCGATCTGGTCGTAAATCTCCTTGCTCATCTCCGGATAGGCAGTGGGAAGAGATTTGATCGAGAACGATGTTTCCGGTGACCATGGTATTTTCTGCCACTCTTCACCCGTTTGCTTGGAGGGATCGAGATCCTCTAGCGGGGTGGATGGGGCATCGGAACCCGACTCGGTGCTTTCGTCGGGATGGTATATGGAATCCTTTTCTGGTTTTGGCTCCGCATTGGGTTCGCCAGCACGGATCGAGAAAGTAGGTTGCCCTGCTGCCTCTAGGGGAGGGTTTACCGTGTCCACCAGTGTCTGGTCACTCTTGGGGGCCAATCGGGTCTCTGCAGGCAATCCTAGCGCATTTGCGAGGTATTCGGAAAAATCCTTGGGAATCTCACCCGCATCGACTGCCTGTTTCACATGTTGACCGATCTCCTGCACATCACGGAAGTAGGATGCCATGGACATGAAGTAACCTTGGAGGTCGGGAGGGTAGGAAGCAAAATCTGCGGTGTGACCACCAAAGAGGTGCATGCCTGCCTTGGTCACTGCCTCGATCACTTCACGGTCGGTCGGGTCTACCTTGTTCGGCATGAACTCCACGGGGGAACCGGAACGGGCAGATACTGCTGCCTCGGTTGCGATGACCCAATCCTTGAACTGGTCAGCAGAAATCTGACCGGACTGCAGGAGTCGGGCAGTCCAAGCATCCAGACTCTCGTGCAGGTTGATGTCGGGAGTTCCTTTGGCATTGGTGATCTGGGTGACATACTTGCTGATGTCGCTCCGCAAGTCCTCGGAAATAGGAGTCGTGGTCTGCCATCCCTCGACCATTGCCTTCACTGCATCCGATCCGTAAGGAAGTTCTGCGGTGAGGATACGGTTCTTCACATCGTCTGGCAGCGATTCAAATCCGGATAACTTGTTGGCAGTGCCGAGTTGGTTGGAGAAGTTGTATTTGAAATTGATCCCTTCGATGCCGTTCTTGGCTGCGTTGTCGCGGATCCTCTGCTCCATGGCAAAGGATTGCAACAGGTGGATCCTCTCGAAACCGGATGCCATACTGAAAACCTTACCTGCTTCCTCCGCATCGTTGGTGCGTACCAGTTCATGGATGTTGCCGTTGATTGGGTCGAGGATGGTTACCACATGCTCTCCGGTCTGCGGGTCGATGTGGGTGCGCGGAAGGGTGGGGTCGTTTTCCGGATTGGTGGCGAGTTCTTGCAGTTTCTCACGGAATGCCTTTCCTGCCTCCACATCACGGGTTGACCATGCAGCACGGTAGGTGGCTGGGATCTCCGCATCGGTCTTGCCGATGAAAAGGTTCTTGTCCATGCCTGCGGCACGGGCTGCGATGGGATCACGCAGGTACGCAATCTGCTCTTGGATTTGTTCGGGAGTCAGTTTGTCGTGAGCAATACCACCAAGGAGCATCATCACCGCAAAAGTGGTCGGTGTGTGAATAAGGGTGTCGAGTGCTTCTTTTGAGAAGTTCCTGTCCTTGCCGAAATCCTTGTCGAGTGCCGTGGACGCGATGTCTCCAGCAAGATCCATGAACTGCGATCCGGTCATGGCACCCGTGGAAACCGTGCCATGCAGAACTGCGTTAAGCACCGGACGGTCGAGGGCAAGCGTGTTGATTGCTGCCTCGGTCGCAGGGAATGCCTTGGCAACCGTGCCCATGCCGACCAACTGCATTGCTGCGGACATTACTCCGACACTGGAAACCTTTGCCTCGATCTCTTTGAGGTCGATGTCGGGGTTCTGTGCGATCTGACGGTCTTGATAATCGACCATCGAGGAACCCATCATGTATGCCTCACCCGCTGCAGGGCCAAGGCTGAATGCAGCAACATAGGATGCGGCACCGGAGACTTCACCGAGTGCCTTTTCTCCCCACCAGTTGCTCTTGATCGGGTTCACATCTTCATTGGCAATGCTACGGAGCACGGAGCGCATCTTGAGATTGCGGATCTGCCTCTCGGTCTTTGCGATCTGGTTCTTGTCTTGGTCTTGCTCTGGGAATGACTTCTGAAGGTCGAGGTAATCCTGCAGGGGTTGCAGTTTCATCGTGTCCTTGATCTTGGGGAGCAATCCCGACACGGGCCTGCCAATCTGCTGCGCGAGTCGATAGGTGACTGCTGCCATGGGACTGTCACCCTCTCCCTTGTTGGAAAGTTTTGCGTAGGCACGGACAAGTGCGCGAACTTTGGGAATATCCTGCGATGGAACTTCTGCAAGTTTGTCGGCAAGACGGTCGGCAACTTCACTGGAATGCGTCACCGGACGGATGGTGGATTCCGCATCGGGGTTGCTCATGTCAACACCCAGAGCATTCTGAACCTGCCTGACGGCACCCTCTGCCTTGTTTGATATGTCGTCAGTGGGGTTATCGTTCTGGAAATTCTGGACGATCTCCTTGGCAAGTTGACCATACGGAGACTGCACGGCATGCCTTGCGGGGATGTATGCCTGCATGAAGGCATTCATCTTTTGCGATTCGGGTACACCAACAAATGATCCTGCGTGTTGCGTGTTCCATTCTTGATACCGTGACAGCACCGACTTGTTCATGCCTGCATCGGCATCCTCCATGTCATCCTGCAGTGCTTTCTGACGGGCCTCGTCGATTGCCGTGGCCTGCTCGTCTGCTACCTTAAACTGGTTGCCAAGGGTCGAACGGAACTGACCCTCGTTGTTGGGCATGTCGAGGTTGTTCTCCTTGATGAACTTCTGCTTCTGGTACTCGTAGTTCTGGGCAATGTCTTCCGGTGCTTGACCCGTGAACAGGGAGAGTGCCTTGATGTTCATACCGAGGTCTCGGTACTCCTGCGGGTTTTCATCCGCAGGTGCCTGACTGATTACATTGGGAGTCAGTCCACCGTTGTTGTTTTTGTCGGCAAAGGCATCGCGGAACTTGGCCCTCTCTGGGTCAGACGCAATGTTGATGTTGTAGAGTTGCGGTGCCTGTGGCGCATCCTCGAAATTGTTCAGACTCGATGTGAAGGGAGTCTGGAGATCAAGGGACGGTTGCTCGGTTTGGGTTGTATCAGACATGAATTGTTAGACCTTCTGGACACCTACGATCTTCCGGTCTTGGTAATGGTTCTTCTCTGGGCCTTGCTTGTTATAGAAATCGACTCGACCAGTGTATTTTTTGTCGGTCGTGTCATCGTTCTTTGCCATGACCTGCGAACCGTCATCAAGGTGCAGAATCACAGGGTCACCTTTCTTAATTCCGTTGGCTGCGATCTGTTTCTTGATGTCAGGGGAAAACCCGACACTGCTGCCTTCCTGCAACTGGTTGTCATGGTCACCGATGCCGTTCTTGCTGTTGGTGTCGGTATACTTGTCACCACTGTACCCATAAGTCGTGCCCACACCCTTGATCGGAATCACGGGGTTGGAAGACTTGATCTGGGGTGCAGGTGGGGGAGTGGTTCCATGCAACCAACTGCTGGGGTTAAATAATTGGCGAGGCCCGTTGGGTTGACCTGCTCGGAGAAGTCGGGTCTGGTCATTGATGAACTTCTCGACATCCTGCTGCGTTTTGGGTGCTGCCTGACGGAGTTTGTCCATGATGCCTTCACGAATCGAAAGTGCCTTGGTGTAGGCATTGAGGTCATCGGTTGATGCTTTGCCGTCACTGATTTTCTTGGCATCGTATTTCCCGAACACTTGGTCGGTCATGTACTTCTCTAGAATCTGGGAACCATACTGCTGCAGCTTGGTGTCTTCCTTAAGTTCACCCTTGTTGCTTGCCATCTCCTGTTTCTTCTTATCGAGTGCCTTGAGTTGATCGTCGGCAAAGGGAGTGGGCACCGAGGACATGATCTGGATCTGGGCCTTGGTGTATGCCTTTTGGATGTCGCTTCCATCGGTGGGAGGGAAATTGTCCACGATGGCCTGACCCGCTTTGCGGTTTATCTCACCTTGTGGAGTATTTTGAAATGGCTGCGCGAGATATCCATAGACGGCATTGCGGTACTCGTCCGGTAGCTTCTGGAACTGCTTGTCGTCTGCCAGTTGGGTAGTGCTTTTGAGTTGCCCACTCTGAATGAGATTCTGGTACTTGGTCGCCACATTCCAGAGACTCTGATCTTTGATTGCGTTGCCGTATTTTACGAGGTCAGCAACATTCTTGGCATCGAGGTTGCCGATGCCTTCTCCACGGTCTGCTGCGTCCGATAAGGTTTTGAAAACATTCCCTTGGGGATCGGTTGCACCACCCACGATGTAGTTGTTGAGTTCCCCTTGAAGACCTTTTCTCCACCCAAGGACTTCACCTTGAGTCTGAATTGCCTTTTGATTCTGAAGGTCGGTTGCTTTGGAAAACCATCCATTGGCAACACCAGTTGCATTCATTTTTTGAGCACCTTCAAGGTCTCCAGTTTTCAGTGCATTGAGGAAACCCATCTGGAGATCCGTGGAACGGTTTTCGATGTCACTGGCATATGCTTGGTGCGATGCCGTTGCTAGACCCTCTCCCCATGCTGCCATGGCATGGTGAGCAACTACCTGCCTCTCGATGGGTGTCAGGGTGTATTGACCGTTCGGATCGTTGAAGAAATTCTCACCATCCTTTCCTGCTGCGTTCAACCACAGGGTTGGTCGTTGGGTGGCGGGTGCTTGCGATGCCTGCTGCAAGTAATTGTTTTGAACTGCTGCTTGGTTGTGAACGAACTTGGGGAATGCCGTGAGTTCTGCCTGCTGCAGTGCCTGCCTGCGCTTTTCAGCGTCAGCGTACATGACATTCTCGGCAAGTCCCGATCCAAGTTGTTGGATCGATGATCCAAGACCGATTTCTGCCCTTCCCACGGCACCCATTGCCTCTGGGTTTTCCATGGCAGAGGAAAATCCCTGCTTGATGTCGGAAATAGCCTGCGAACCCACAACATCACCGGAATACTTGGGATCAGCAACCGGAGTAAAAGTTGCCGTTGGTGCGTTGGGGATTTCTGAAAGTGGTATGACTGCCATATGTTATCCTCCTCCTCCGACATTGATGACTCCTCCAGCACCGTTGGTTGCGGTGGATGCCATGGGACTGATTCCGTTTCCAGCACGGTAGGAAAGCATGCCGTAGCTTCCCGCAGCCTGACCGATGCTCTGAATGGCACTGGAGATGCCTTGGATCTCGGTGGCATTGGCTTGCACATCGGCTTGGTATTGCTGGACACCTGCACCAGCAATCTGGGCCTTCTGTGTCCACTCTGCCATCTGTTCTGCATACTGGTATTGCTGTGCAGTTTCGCGGGAAAGGGTGGATTGATAGGATGCCAGTGATCCCTGCCAATCACTGCTCATGGCCTGCACATTCGCATTGTATGCGGTGTCCATTCGCTGCAACTGCTGCTGGCCTGCGTTGTATGCCTGCACCACCTTGGGGGATCCTGTGTCGGATTCCACACCGGAAGCACCATACTTTGCCGTGGTGGAAGATGCTTGCTGGATGTCGGTCTGCAGTTGCTGGTTTTCCTGCATGAACCCTTCGTTTTCGTTGGTTCGTGCTGTCTGGTGGTAAACCGTGGCATTCTGGTCGTAGACACCCGCCTGCGACATCGATGTCTGGTAATTGAGATTGGCTTGGTATTCGGCAACCGATGCCTGTGCATTCGCTTCTTGAACGGATAGTCCGTAATTGGCAGCAGCAGCACTGCGTTGCGCTGATGCCGAGGTCAAACCTCCGTAAAGGGACATCGCTCCACCTGCAACGGCACCATCAACGGTCAGGGCACCCGCAACCGCAGCGGCACCCGATAATCCCGCAAAAGTTACTGCTGTGCCTCCAATGGCTGCGGCACTTATTGCAAAAGCCATAGATCCTCCTTGTTGCCGAGGTATGCTTGCTTGAACCCATCGGGGAGCAGGTCGTTGTTGCCCTCGGTGATCTCGTTAGAAATCTCCACGGGATCCTTCTTGTCAGTAGCGTGAAAAGTGATCCATACGCAGTCATCCAACACTCGGAGCACCCTGCGTGTTCCCGCCTGCGTGATTCCCAAGTAAGGGGCCATAATGCGCTCGATCCGTCCTTCCTCATCAATCACATCGACGACACCCTGCGCCACCACGAACGGGTGCTGCGTTTTGTGCGTTCGTGATGTAACTACCGTGCCTGCAGGCATATAAATCTCTCGGATGTACATGCCATCCGTGAACCGATGCACGAGGGGAAGATTGACTTGCGGCAACTTGGCAACTTCAGACTCAAAGATGTCCATCTTTCTCTTATGGTCGATGAGTTCTGTGGGTTGGTTCATTGCCGTCTCGTATAGCGTAAAGGTATATACACCTCAACCTGTTATTGACCGGACTCGCTACTTTCCCACGATCCCACGATGGCAGCAATGGTCAGAGGCACCGGAAGGGTTTGTCGTATGTAAATATCGACTCCGTCTCTCCAGTTTGCCGAAACAGATACCCGTTCATACCCGAATGTGGTCGGAGGGGATGCGTCCATCGGGTCAGAAAGGTGGCGCGATGGAAGGGGATACCAGTTCACGCCATCGGAAGAGTATTCCCCGCCGAAAGAATTGTAGACCTTCACATTCATCTTTGCGATCCGCATGCGGCGACCTGCGGAGGTTCCGTCTTGGAGATCCTTTTGGAGCATTTGGGGAACCAGTTTCGATGTGTACGGCAATCCCACGAGCACCTGACTTGCGGGACTCTGAAGTGTAATGGAACCACCCGTCACCACCCACGGTGCATTGGTGGCGGGATTGATGGTAACAGCACCGACTGCTTGATCGGCCCAGACTGCCACGGTCTGACCTTCAAGGTGCGAAAGTCCAGTGATGGTCGTGGTGGGAGATGAAAAGGTTTGTGTTTTGCCTGCGTCCACATACCACCATGCCGATTTGTTGACCGTATCGAGCGCATCACGCATGCCCGTCTTCAAGCGTTCGATATAGCGCACTGTCTGGGTGCTTCCTGCCTGACCGATGGTGCGATTGACCGACACCCAGATTTCATCTTCACCTGTGGGGTTTTGGATGGTGCAGACGCTTTCAAAAGATCCTGTGGTGGTTTGCCTGCTGAATCCGGTGACCTGCTGCTCTCGCTCGTAGGTCATCGAAACCAAGGTGCCGTCACCACGCACAAACCACAGTACGGCATCTGGAACCCTCTGGTATGCCATGTTGACTATGTTGCCTAGGGTGATGTGCTGTGCCAGTGCTGTCAGGTCATTCGACACCCATGTCTCCGACTGCCATGTGTAAATGAACTCACGGATCTTTCGTGCCATCCTCTGCACATACAGCACCGTGTCGTTGACGATGAATGCCTGCAGATTGGCAGACCCGTAGTGGGATTCTTTTTGTGCAAGGACATTGCTTGCCGTGAGAGGAGATCCTTGGGATGAAGCAGCGATGTACCATTCGTCCTCTGTGGTTCCGATCAGCAATGCGATTTTGGAAACCATCCAGTTGATGCGTCCACCCGTCGAAGATGCTAGGGTAAAAGCATAACTGTCAGCGTCATAGGCACCCTGACGGAAGTTTTCAAAGTCAGAAACCACGCTTCCCCATATCTGGGATGGATTGCCTGCGGTTCCACTGTAGACAATGCGACTCTCGTGCAGGCAAGAGATGTTCGGGTATCCCTGCACTGCGGAAAAAGCACCCTCGCGCCACAGTGGTGTTGCGGTAGTTCCAGCAAGGGATGAGATCACCGTTGCCGTCACCGAGGTGGAAGAGGTAAATCCGGTGATCTGAACAAACCCACGGAGGGTTGGGTCAATCGGTTGGAAAAGGCACCGAGGTGCATACGAGCACGAATACCCAGAAGAATCTGGGGTGAAGGCTAGGTACACCCATGTCGTGGATCGGAATGTGCCATTGCTGGTCGCATTGTAGTCCCCTTGGTACGAATTGTAGGTGCGAAGGGTGGTGTAGTTGACTCCATCCTCGGACGAGTAAAGGACAAGGGTTCCCGACCAGTTGCCAAAAGTCTGAAGACTCCAATCACCGACAACCTGCATCGGTGAAGAGGTTGCTGCTGTCTGCGTGGTGTTGGATGCTGTGGTGCCGTTAAACGAAACCGAAAGGAACGAGGCGGGGTTGCTGTGCGCGATTTCCCAATAGGCACCCACATGCGAAGATACCCAGACGGGTGCGCTTGCGGTTAGCGTGATCGATCCGGTCTCTGCGGAAGGAGCAATCGTGGTGCTGGATGTGTTTTGATCCAGCATCGGTGCCCATGCCCATGGCACCTGACCCACCGTGAAGGGAGGGTTGTACGGGTTCTGTCCCCAATACGAAACACGCATCGGAGGGTAGTTGGGATGGGTGAGGTAGACGACATTGTTCACCTGCGTGATGTTGATGCCGTTCAAGTCCGCTGCTTGGTAGGGATGGGGAGTGCCTACGGTGCCACTGGTGGCTGCGTAGACGGGTGCCGTGAGTGTGGAGGTTGCCGTGATGCCAATCGCTTCCAGAGGGGCACCTGCGGCATAGGACACACCATTCCAAGTCTGGGACGACCCATAGGTCATCAGCGCACCGTTCTGCCAGAAACGCATGTAACCGACACCCAGTTCCATCACGATGTGGTTGGCATCCGAAAGATTCAAACCAAACAGACGGCATGGGGTGATCGATAGCTTTGCAGCACCTAGGAACTCGGTGCCTGCGCGACGATTGGCAGGCCCGTAGGGAGTGATCAGATAGTTTTCGAGAACCTTGCAACCACTCCGGTATTTATCCAGAGAAGTGCGAGACTCGACATAGGGTGACAGTTCTCCTGCGTTAAACGAGGAGATGATGTCGTTCATCATGGCAGATACCCTCCGAACCTAGAAGCAACGAGAGGTGAATCGACCCAGAGTTCCCGCTTCTTTGGTCTGGAATCGTTAGCGTTGATCTTTCCTGCATCGGCAAGTGCCGTCTTAAATTCCTGCATCAACGAGTTCTTGAGTTCGTAGCTACCGGAGAGTGGCTTGCACAGGTCTGCTGCCAACTTGATGGCAACCACCTGCACAAAGGTAGGGGTAAAGAGTGAGGGATCCGGTGCCGTCGAGACATAGCAGATCGCGGCATAGTTCTGGTCGGTCAAGAACAGGTTGCCTTGGATCTCAAAAGGTTGGACGGGATCCGCAGAGTCGAAATCATTGAAAGCGATAAGTCTTCCGTAATCGTTCGGAAGTTCATATTGGAATGCCCAATCGAACACGGGGATGTTCGCCAATCGGGTCAGGTTTGCCAACTTGGTGGCAAAATTCCAAGGGTGCATCATGAGCACTTCTTGGAGGACAACCGGATAGTACAGGTTGCAGAAACGGGCCTCCAACGAACCATCCGTGAGGCTTGTGATGCTCTGGTCTCCGATCTTGGAGAGTGCCAGATTGCAGACGGTTGTGGAATCCATGGGTGGTTAGAAGAAAGGGGTGAGGTGCCTAGTCAAAAGACACCCCACCCCCGACTTGTGATTGATTACTGCTTGGAGGTGTCGGTCAGGATCTGAACGGCACCGTTCTCCATGAGACGAGTCGCACCGAGAACCGCAGTGCTGCGAATCTGGAGGTTGTGACTCTGCGTAGGCAGAATGTCCATGTAGGTCTTGCGTCCACCGTCCACGAGGGTGACGGCATTCTTGCTGTAAGCAACAACCTGACGGAAGTTGCCAGTGATCGTGCTATTAGCAGTGTTGGTGGTGCTGGTGATCACGGGGAGCAACTCGCTGCGGACGATCTTGAATCCGAGGAAGGAATCAACATCACCGTCCACGAGGGCGCGGACACTGTTGTACAACTGGTTGGTCACCTCGGTGGAGGAGAGCAAGTCAGCGATTTCAGCGGCACTCACAACGAGGATACGATCCTCATGGGGAGCTTCAGCGTGATCGAGCTTGTACTTGGCATAACGCACCTTGTCGATGGTCAGACCGGAGTTCACATTGGTTCCACCAAACGGAACACGGTCAACCTTGACCAACTGGTTGGTCGTGTCGAACGGAACGGTCGTGGTGGAGGGGATACCAGCAGTCGTGGCACCGGAGGTGCTGATGGTGGCAGGGTTGAGGATCGCGTTGATGATCGTCGAGTCAACGGTACGGTTGTAGGCAGCGACCTGACTCTGGAGGATCTCCGAGGAAGGGTTGCTGACCTGACCGAGGAAGAGTTCGTCGAACTCATCGATGACCGAAGCGATATCGAACGGGGTGGGGAATGCCCAACGAGCAGGCATGCTGATATCACTCTGGGGAGTGGCAGCACCGCGAGTCGTCACGGCATTCATGGTGGTGGGGGCCATCTGGTTGAAGCGGACGCTTGCGCCTTGGGCCTGCACGAGTTTGACGCGATCCTTGAGACGGGCATCAAGCTGCTGGAGCAGAAGCTGCCACGAGTTCTCAAACATGATCGCGAAGTGATCGGGGATAGTAGTGAGGTTAGCCATGTGGTGTAGGTGGATGGATCTCCTGTGGTTTGGTTAGGGAGATCGGGTTGAACTGATGACCGACTTTCTCTGGTTGTCCCGATTGGGATCAGATGCCGTCCGGTTCAACTCCACCTACACGGGCCTCGGAAAAGGTTGTCCCTCGATTGAGTCGATGATGTCCAGATAACAGGTGTGGTATATACACCGCAACCGATTTTTTGCATGTCCGTGATCTCATGCATAGAAAACCAAGGAATCTGGACACAAAGAACCCCCACCGAGGGAAAAGCATAACCTCGATGGGGGTCTTCCGTGGTGCCGAGCAACTAGCACCTTGGGGATTGTTTGGGGACTATCCGTTCTTGAGGAGAGAGGCGACCATGTCACGAACCTGCTTATCTCCCGACAACCACCCTTGGTGGTAGGGGTTCTGCGGGTTCCTCATGATGTCATTGGCCTTCACCCTTCCGACTTGGAAGGTGGGTGAGGCATCCGATCCGACGATCCTGTCCTCACTGACGAGGTCGGTGGCACGGGCAAGAGCCTGCACGATCTCGCTCGGTTTCCATTTGGAGGTGTCGAGGGGAAGGCCAAGGGATGCTGCCATCTTCTCTGCCTTGATCTTGTTTGCCTCGTACTTGTCACCCCATGCATCGGCAAGAGACTTCTTGTCCGCTTCAAATTCTGCCTGCTTTGCCTTGAGTGCTTCCTCGCCACGCCTTGCCTCAATAGCGTTGAAATACTTCACTGCCTCCTGCACCTGTGCAGGGGTGTACCCGTTCTTGTGTGCAATCTCGGTGAACTCCTTGAAGGCAGGGTTGTTCGGGTCGTAGGAATCCTTTTCCAACTTGGTCAGGTAATCCTCTGCCTTTTCGGGCACACCCATCTTGGCACGGAATGCTTGCCATTCCTCCGGTGTGGATTTTTCATTGGGCATGAGCACGGCATCGGCTTTCTTGCCGAGGAGTCTCTGGGCATTGATCAGAGACTTTGCCAACATCTCCGGATTCTTGAACTGACCAAGAATCTGCTTGGAGTCGTTGAACTCCGAGGGAAGTCGGTCGAGCCAACCGTCACCGAACTCACCTTTCTCGTTGAGCGACCAAGGGCTACTCGTCGGGGAGGAAATCTCTCCAGTTCTGTTTCCTCCTAGGAGGTTTTCCCCACTCGCGCTCGGTGAGCTTGTCGGTTCTGGGGTCGATGCAATCGGTGCTGCGGCTGCGGCACTTGCTGCGTTTCCGTCCACGGGAGTGACTGCCTGTCCCTCTCCGGTCATCGTTGTACTCATTAGGATTCAATGGGGTTGGTGGTTTCTTCTATCTGACTGCGGACGAAAGGTGGCAATACACCACCCTCCAAAAATTCGGCATGCTCTGCCTCGGTGAAGTTTGCTTTGTGCCAGTTCAAGAAGTCTGGGTTGTGCCGCATGTCGCTCGACGAGATGACGATCTTGGGCTTATTCGGTTTTGGCTTTTTTTGGCTTTTGGGGTTCATTGATTGAGGATTGGATTGCTCGTTTGATGTGCAGGATGACCTGCCTCTGACCGTCACGGATTGCGGCACGATGGGTATCGAAGTGACCATCCCCATCGGCAATGAAGCATGGGTGTTCTGTGCCGAACCGGAGCATGAGGTTGTCCAGCATCTGGGTTGCCACATCGATACCTAGCCTTCCGAACGGACGCAGAATGTCGTCGAGAGGTTTGTGGTTGGGTTGCTCTTGGATGGGTTTCATAGATTACTGCTGCACTGCCTGCTGCACTCCCTTTTGAAGTGCAGCAGGCA
>Ga0208622_1000099_pt1 | contig 39898 bp, 55 predicted proteins | sample CryBogCBH12Jul09_FD_184621 | JGI IMG/M metagenome (GOLD analysis project Ga0208622, IMG submission 184621) | Freshwater microbial communities from Crystal Bog, Wisconsin, USA - CBH12Jul09 (SPAdes) | ecosystem: Environmental > Aquatic > Freshwater > Lake | place: Crystal Bog, Wisconsin, USA... | reverse complement strand
ATTAGCACATGCCATAGCCAAATGCTGTGCGAATTCAGCATTAACCATTTCCATTGCTGGCACTGCAACCATAATACTTGGTGGACGACCGCCCGGACGTTGCAATACCTGCTGAGCCGCATTTGCAACAGGAGCAGGTCGTTGCGCCACTTGCTGACGACTTGGGATATTGAGTTTACCTTTTTTCATTAAATTACCTTTTTAGATTTTGTTTTTTTAGGTTTGGTTTCAGCCACAGTGAGAACACTTTCTGCTTTTAGTAGAGCAGCTCTTACATCTTTGAGTAAAGCTTCGTCATCCCATTTTAATTCTGTTCGACCATCTTCGTGAGTTGTAACAGTTAAGTGACTACCGACAACTACTTTAGGCCAAACTTCGACTACTTTCTTTGTTCGTTTTTTTGGAACAAGCGGATACTTATCAAAGAAACTTGATTTAGTTTCAACAGCTTCTGCTACTTCAGCAGATTCAATAACGGTTGTCTTTTTTGTACGTGCCATATGTATTACCTCGGTGCAAATTCTTGTTGCATTTTAATATTATCGAAAAACTCTTTCTTTGTACCTGCATCATCTTTAAATGCACCCTTGAGTACTGTTGTCTGTGTCAGTGAGCTATGCGCCATAATGCCGCGATTCTCACAGCATCCATGTGTCATTTGAACATACACACCTAAATCGTTTGCACCTGTTGCTTTTGAGATTTCCCTAGCAATGTCATTACAAAGTTCCTCCTGGAGAGTACCTCGACGGGCACACCACTGAGCGATCCTTGTATACTTGCTAAGTCCAATGAGTTTTTGTGCGGCAATAATACCAATGTAAGCAACACCACTGACGGGTTGGTGATGATGGCTACACATGCTACGAAGCTCACTACGGACAACCAACATACCTTCGTAGCGGTCCTCCGAATCATTTGGAAATGCTGTTGCGTCTGGTGCTGGATCATATCTACCTGCCATTATTTCATTAAAGTACATTTTAGCAAGACGACGAGCTGTACCTTTACTATTAGGATCTGTTTCTAGATCAATCAGCAACCGATCTAGCACCAGTTCAAATGCTTCAGTGGCTTCGTCGATTAAACGTTCCTTGTCGCCTTCATTGAGATACTCGCTGATGTTGTCACCAGCCCAGAAGCGTTTATTATCACGCTTCATTTTAGTTCGAATTACATCTGCAAAATATGCTTCTTCATAACCTTTGTCGCTATGAAGTTCTTCGCCTGCTTGAAAATCTTTGTATGCTTTATTGTACATTATTGTTCCTATAGTTTACATAATACAGGATTATTTAGGCTCTGTCAAGCGAAGGAATGTATTTTTCTTTACCGCGGCGTCCAAAACCATCAAGTCAACACCTTGTTGTTCCGCAGTCTTTAATAGAGCACTAGTGTCTTTGGGGAAACATGCACCACCGAAACCAAATGCGCCGTCGGGTCCTGGAACTTGCATATGACTCCTGCCAAAGCGTGGATCCATTGTGACTGCTGTGGCAATAGTATTGTAGTCCAATCCCATTTTGGTAGCAAGATTATACATCTCGTTCATAAAAACAACCTTGGTGCTCATAAAACAATTAATGGTATATTTGGCCAATGCAGCCTCACCAATCGAACACCATTTAACATTATCGCCTAGAGCTGATTGGCTTGTTCGAATAATACGTTCTGCTTCACGCATATATAGTTTATTTTTACCGCCAATGATACAGAATGTACCGTTAATATAATCTCGATTAGCATTAGCCGCAGTAAGGAATTCAGGAGCATGGACAAGATTTGGATATTGTTCATTTAATCGTTCATAGACATCGGGTGGTGCTGTACATTTACTAATGATAACACCTTGGTATCCTACAACAGCTAGATTGTGTAGTACATCTTCCAAAGGAGTTGTATCGCAAGTGCCATCATCATCTTGTGGAGTTGGCACACAAACAAATACACCATCGCAATCTGCGAGATCAGCAATGGTATTATTATACCCTTTAGCGGGATCTACGCAGGTTACTTCGTGACCCCAAATGTCGTTTAAAGCGTTTTTAATAGCGCCACCTACAAAACCTAGACCGATAATTCCAATTTTATCCATGTTTGAATTTTTAAAAATAATTTTAGCCCCACCAATAGTGCCAGGCATACTCATCATTCGTTGATCACCATTACTCATTTAGTCAACCCCATAAACAACAATTCTCGTTCTGTGACATGTGCTACAGGTTTGAGCCACCCATGTATAATACATTCCTGAATAAGGCTTGCATAATTCTCTGGGCATCGATTACTGATTTCAATTCCTGCTCGAGGTGCCTGCATTAGTCCGTCGTTGATTACAAAGTTAGGATCACCCTGCTTGAGAGTGCGTATAGTGCTGGTATGAGTTTTATATGTCATAACACTATTTTAACATAGTGTTATTTAAATGTCAATAGCAGATCCAGTCGCTACTCTTGAAAGGTTTTCCAACTACTGCTCTGGGCAAATAGCGTATTACTTTTTTCTTTAACTTCTTGATAACTTCATGTTTATGATTATGTTCAAATGCTTTGAGATACATTTTGAAACAACCACCATGTTTTCTACTTTCTTTAAAATCAGTATTCAAATGTTTGATAACTGCTCGTTGGTTACCTTTGTATTTTTCCAATAGTTCGCAGGCTATATTAAACCCATAGGCATCTATTTCATCATTACATCCTAGATAACTTTGTTCTTCTCTAAGTTTACTGCTAGATGCTGTACTAGGATAGTTGGGTAATGACTTGAATGATCTACGACGAAACTGTCTCATATGTATAATTTCGTGTAATAATGTATCAGTGATAGTTATACATATTTGATTGAATCGAAGTTTGGATATTTTAAATTCTTCAACTTCGGGATTGTAGTAAAGATTTAGCTCAATACACTTTTTATCATTTTCGTCATCTTGACTAAAATATGTGCCGCCTATAAAGACACTATGAGATTTAACTTTTGTATTCCACCCTTTAGTAACATTTATGGGAAGATGTTTTTTAAGATATCGTGTAATGATATTATGAAATCGAGCTGCTGTAATAGGTTGATCTGTAAGTTTTGGAGCAAGTTCCTTTAAACGTTCTATCATAGCGGACCGTTCTAGATTACTCCAATCAAACATTTTAGGTGCCTCCTAAGCAATAATATTTATATATTATAACTTAAAGTGGCAAACGTCAATAGATAGGTACTCCGTTCAAATGGTGGAAACGAACAGCATCTTCCCAAGTGTTTACCAAAGGTTCGCCTTTTACATTCAAACTGGTGTTCATTAGCACCGGACAGCCTGTTTTTTCACGCCAAAGTTCCAAAATAGCCCTGAAATTTGGGTTATCTTGCTTAGAAACTGTTTGTACACGACTTGTTCCATCTACGTGGCATACACCGGGCAGTTCTTTTAAACGCAAGCACGGGGCTGTAAACTGCATATAGGGGCTGGTTTTTACCGGCATATCAAAGTATTCATGGGCATATTCTTCCAAAATTGCCGGAGCAAATGGGCGAAATTCTTCCCTACGTTTGAGTTTGTTCATACGCAACTTGGCCATAGGTCCACGAGGATCGCACAGCAAACTACGATTGCCCAATGCTCTGGGACCAAATTCTGCTCGTCCATTGGCTACTGCTACAACTTCACCAGCTAGTAAATCATTAACTATACTTTCTATATCCAAGACTCGATCAATATTGGTTCCCAAATAAGGCGAATCCCAAGTTAAATGTTGTTGTGTCAATGCGGCCACGGCTCCAATAGCACTACCTGCATCTCCGGGGTTAGGCATAATCCATACATTGTTAAAACCTGCTTCTCGTGCTATCAGACTATTGGCTACACAGTTTAAAGCACAACCGCCCATGAACACAAGATTATTACTAGGTAACTGTTCACGTATCCATTTAGTAGTAGATAGCAAATATTCTTCCATAACGGCTTGTACACTAGCAGCAATGTCAAACTTGTTAACATTGGCTTCGTTGAGCCACCAACGGCACCCACGATGCAGATTGTGTCTTAGCTTAAAATCTGGTCCATTAAACTCTTTAAAAAATTCTCGTTTAAGATGTTCTGCAATAAGGGGTTTACCAAAAGCAGCCATACCCATTAGGATATATTCTTCTTCGTTGGGTTTAAGTCCTAACCAATCGGTAAAAGCTGTGTAGAATAATCCTACACTATTTGGATACTGTATACTCCAAAATTTATGTAGCCCAGTTTTATCTGCATGCCAAATACTTACAGTATCCCACTCACCTATAGCATCAACAACTAGAACACTAGCATCTTCAAATCCGCTAGTATAAAAACCTGCGGCTGCATGGCTTTCATGATGACTAACATAGTGTACAGGTAATCCATTCAACCCAACTAATCGTAGTTCGTCTTTGGGATTTTCTAACCAGGGACGTTGACCGGCATAAAGCCTGCGTAGGGATTTTCTAAAAGGACGCTCAAACCAAACAACTTCTGTCGGATTACCATACTGGCGCATTTCTTCCACCATCACCCTATTCAATGACGGATCATTCTTTGTGCGTGTATAACGTTCCGAGTGCGCGGCCCAAATTATCTTATCACCATCGATCAATGCCATACTGGCATCGTGATTCTGACCGGTAATACCTAAAATCATTTTAGTGATAGATAAATGGGTCTCGCTTGCGTAACTCTTCGATACGCTTCTTTAGGTCTCGTTTGTTTTTCCAACGACGGTATAATGAAATAAGTTTTTTGAATGGATTCATAAAAATATTTATTAATCCACTCCTTTAAAGTTTCCATTTTTGAAACCCACTGTTCCACCTTCTTCTTTGATTCGTTTCATAACATCTTCAAATAGAATTGGTGCAAAATCGGTCTGTTCAACACAAACACAATGGTAACGAGTGTCTACCACTTCATCAAAGTTCTTGGTATTACCCCATTGAACTTTTTGCATCACACGGTTTGAATGTGTGTGGCCATGAATGTTAACACCGAAACGACCAAGACTTGCTTCATGAATTGGAATATGAGAAAGAATCATTCCGTTCATTACATGATATGCACGTAGTTCACGGAAATGCTGTCTATAATCTTCATCCTTAAAGATATCATGGTTGCCACGGATAAGAACCTTGTCGCCGTTTAAGCGGGCTAACGTGGGTAATGCTTTGCGGTTAATGACCACATCGCCTAAAAAATAACACTTGTCTTTTGGACGAACTTTTTCGTTATATCTTTTAATTAATTCTTCATCCATTTCCTCGGCATTATCCCAAGGCCGTAATTTGGTCACACCATCGTTTCGCATAAAACGACAAACTCCTTGGTGTCCAAAATGTGGATCAGAATATAAAAATACTGCTGGCATATCGGTCTCCTTTCTTTAATATTGTATTATAACACCAATAGACTAAACTGTCAATTATTTGTCAACAAATACATTGTGACTTCGGGACCTTCTAACAATACTATATCCTGCGGATATTTATTGCCCGATCCCCAATTATTTTTTAATGGTTTAACACCAACCATTTTGGGATTGAGTTTCTTAACAATGCCAATCATCAAACTATTACTAGAAGGATACGCAACACAATCTCCTACTTTAAGCAATCGTCCCAACTTGTCTTTATGTTCAATGGGGTCTTTAACTTTCTTTTCAGACATATTCAATCCTGTATTGTGAATGTGGGTAATGTTCTTGTAGCCATTCTAGCAAACCATCCTCGTAGGGAAGATTTACTGAGCCGTCGTAGTTTGTAATATACATTATGATGACATCAAAATAAGAAAGCCCAAAAAAACTGCCAATCCTGGATAACCAAAAAGTACCAGAATTAATACAACCAACCACCCTAGTTCGTGGTTCATATGGCTCTCCAGATTTGTGTAAAACCTTCTTCTTCTGTTGGCTCATCCCAACCGGCTATCATACTAGCGATAACATGTTCTGGAATTTCTTTTCCAGGGCGACTTTTCAATCTCTGTTCTAGTTCTTTATGTTCAGGAGTAGCAAATACTACAGCAATATGTTCATAGTCGGGCAACATCCCAAACTTACGAGCTCGACTAGCAAGAGTCGTGCTAGTTTGATCCCAAATAACGTCTCGACCTGATTCGCGTGCCACAACAACTTCTTGTGCCATAAGATCCACAGCCCAGGGCATAAATTCTGTAAACACTTCGCTATAGGTCTTGCCTACTTCTTGAGCATACAGATCTACAAACTTGTCTGTACTAATATAAGCACAGGTCATGGCCCAATCTTGATTGTTAATCCAGGTAGTTTTGCCGCTACCTGGAACTCCTACTAGTTGATAACACTTGGGCATATTACTCTTTCTTCATCCAAAAGACTTTTGGATCGGGTTTGAAATTATCGCATTTGTTGGCACAATCGTGACATTTGGGTTTACTGCCTAAGCATAACGATCTAATAGTGTGTATTATAGCACCTATTACTATAAAAGTCACTATCGCAGTTTGCCAATCAAAGTTCAATTTCACCTTCCTCTACAAGTTCTGCCACAGCATCGTGAAACTCGCTTTCTAGATTCCAGTATGCTTCAGCACGACGAATATCTTTTTTACGACGACGAACAGCGGTGCCTTCTTTATACACCAACCAAAGATGATCCGGGCAATAGTTACGACCTTCTACAGTTCGACATCCGCAACTTGGTTGAAGTGTGGGACTATTACCAATCCATTGACATTCGGTAAATGGTTCATTCATCGACATTCTTATCTTCTTTCTTCAAAATTGTATTCAATTCTTCTTCACTATGATCACCGCCGCGCTCTACCTTGTCCATAAAATCTTTTAACTTTAGCAGTTTGCCTCGTGGCATACCCAAAAGATTTTCTGTACCGTGTTGCATACCTTCCATATGTGCCAAATGTTCTAGCACAAACAGCAGTACAATAAAGCACCAAAAGCGGCTATCATCCCATGTAATATTTGCGGTACTTAGCAGATAACTGATGGTGCAGAACACCACCAGTCTCTGCATAGTTTTGCCTGTTAGCAATTCCCACATATTAGATTCTTCGCATACATGTCGTTCTTGCCATTGCTTGCCAGTTTGAAGGAAAGCTCTTACGCAGGTCTGCCAACTTCAAGACCATACGCAGGCTCAACTCACGCAACTTGTCCTTGTTGGCTTCGATGAACTCAACCAAATCGTGTTTGACAATTTCAACATTGTCAAAGTCATAACGGTCCAACATACCATCAGTGATGATTTGTTTGATACGCAGGATCTTCTCACGAGTGGTATCCATTTGAAGGTCAATGTAGTGGCAACGTGATTCCAGTGCATCCAAGTGGTCACGCAACTTTTTACTGCGAACGTGTTCAAACTTGATGTTAGTAATGAAGATAGCCGCACCTTTGAACTCAAAACGATCCGGGATGCCTTCGCTACGCAAAATACGGCTGTCAGTATTCCAGCTGATAAAGCGGCGTGAGCTAGAGTCCAAAGCGCCTTTCAAAATGTTAAGGCTAAGGTCTTCCATCAAAATGCTGTCGCAGTCATCAAACACAACAACATTGCCTGGAGCACTGAACTCAAACAACTTGGCATATAAGCCAATCGCTGACATAGCACCTTTGACCACTTCAAACTTGGGTTTCTTTTCTGCCAAGGTGTTAAACAAGTCTGCTTTTTGCAGAACATTCTCAACACCGTATGATTTACCAACACCTGGAGGGCCACTGACAATCATAGCACGGACATTGCCGTCTTTAACTGCCTTGGTCATGTCGTCCAGAATTTGGAAACGCTCACGGAGACGATCCATAATCTGTTCATCTGTTTCTTGTGCCACTTCACGTTCACGAGCCTTGATAGCGTCTGTATCAAACTCAAGAATGTTACCAGTTGCCTTTGCTGCCTTTGCCATTTTTACTCCTATAAAGTTATTTAACAAGTGTGTATTATAGCACTATTGTAAGTGCCTGTCAATCAATTGCACGTCGAAAAATCAATTCTTGTTGCTCAAATGCCTGTACTTCCCAAGGGAGATCCAAATATTTGGTGCGTTTGGAAACTTTTTTGCCATTCCAAACACGGCCTTTGAGTTTGCCCGAAGCCATTTGTTTGACATGGACCATTTCGTGTGCCAAAGTTAAACCCATTTGGATAATGTCCGCAGGGTTAATAACAACCAAATAAGTGTCCAAACCATCCATAGGCATAGTAAGTCCGTTGCTACCATCCAACTTGTCAACCTTGACCACAAGATACTTGCGGCTACGGGTCAATTTGAGTTGCTGGATCATACTGGGAAGGATTGCTTCCAAGTACTTTTTGCGTTTTGGACTTGCTTGAACTACGAACTCCATTTGGACTCCTTGTTGTTTAAGTGTGTATTATAACAAGAAATAAGTCCGTTGTCAACGGTCAATCTTATAATTTCCGCTCAAAAGAATCATTGAAATATCCGTTTCGTTTCGAAGATTGATCCAAAAAGGCCGACTATCACTCCTACTTGGGCGTGATCCAAAATTCGAACTCCATTGGCTATTGCCATGACGTTTGTACCAATTGTACTGGCTACCATAGCGTTTGGTCAAGAACTGTTCGATATCACCAGCATGTTTTTCCCAGTGGTCAAAACGCAAGGCGTGGGTAAACCCTTCCTTGTATGCTTTGTATCTACGGTCTAATTTAACTACTTTCATAATAGTGCTATTATAGCACCAAAGCAGTTATTTGTCAAATATTTCTTCTAGTGTTTTGTCTAATGCTACAGTTACAATAAGTCTAGGTCCGGGACTTACATGTACAGTATGGGCACAGTTTGTTTTAACAAATGCGCTTGGAGAATAAACATTTGGTAATCTAAAATCGGGTTCTCCTAATGTTTTCCATCGTTCTTCGGGACCATTACCCGGAATACCCCAACTGGTATATTCTATCCCATTGTGTGTTTTAAACTGATGTCGAACTAACCTTTTATCAGCATAAGTCCAATCAGTCCACCAAACCATTTCATCTTCGGAGTTACCTAATACAATAACATTAAATCGTGTTTTGATTTCAAATGTTTCATTAACGCCAAACTTTAAATCGATATGAGGATTACCGATATAATCGTAGTCCCAGTTACTAATAAAAGCACCAATACCATAGTAGTCAGTATTGAGTTTATATTTTTTTAAATAATCTTTGAGTTCTTTATTAACTGGACTGTTGGTCCATTCATCTTGAGTTTGTAAAGGATCGATATCTAAATCGTGGAAGAACTTGTTTTTAAATGTAGGTTGGTACCTATCTATTAACCATTTGGTGGCTTTCTTTGAAAACTTAAAATCTGTTTGATGGTATAGCATATAATTTATTTACTACCATTATAGCACAATATAAATATTTCACCACTTGCAGGAGGGCAACCCCGGAGTGGCAGGGAGAGTAGCTCAAACAGAGCAGTGTCTAGATGGGGCAAAGGTTGTGGGTGCGAATCCCATCTCTCCTACCAGTTATTAAATAAATGAATATACATATTTTCGGTCATAGTGTTTGTTATAGGGCTACCAAGCGAGATCCTATTCCTACTTTTACAGATATGTTAGCTGAAAAGTATAACATACCAGACGAACATATTTTAGCAACTACTTTTAGTTCTGAAGAAAGATTGCTATATCATTTAAAAAAATCAAAGAACATAGATCTTGCTATTATATTTCATAGTTTACCAGGTTCTTTATTTGTTCCCACCATTAGCAGAGACTTTGGTGAAAAGATGAAAACTAGCACAGAATCTGATTTGTGGACTAAAAAATATTTTGATAACAGAGTACAATATTTTGAAAATCCTGATAGTAAGAACGCTGAACCGTCAGATTTAGATTTTGAAGAATTTAAAACGGCATATTCTTTGTATTTGAAATATTTTGTCACTCACGATTTAATAAAAAACAGATATTACGGTGCGTTGATACAAATTGATCAATACCTAACATATAAAAAAATCCCAGCGATTCATTGTGTTCTTAAGGAATGTGTTCCTGCATGGTTTACATTTAGCAGTGGAATAGTTGATTTAGATCTAGCAGAACCGGGAAATCATCGAGGCCCTTATGCCTGTAGTAATCAACATACTGTTAACTCAGTTACTCCTACAGGTAATAGACATATTTTTAATAAACTAGTTGAGTATATAGATGACCTACGAAGAGTTTGAATTTTTAGATTTATTAAAAACTAAAATGCCTGCTGGCAGTATCTTTTTACATGCCAGCGAAGTAGACCTTTCTCAAAAAAATGTTGGCATGGTATTTTTTGATAAAGATTCCTCAGTCAGTATTAATTTTTATAGAGCGGCATGGAACATTCTTGTACCTAATGGAATCTTATGTGTAAGAACCAATAAGTGGGCAGTATCTGCCATTAAAGAAATACGGGATATAGCAATAGAAGCTGATATTGAAATTATATTGCCGCCTTGCCCTGATATATTTTATATAGTTAATCCCTATGACATTTAATAAACTAATACCAGGATGCTTGTCACCTAGTGATATACCGTTATTACAAAAAATTTGTAATATGTCTCCTCCGGAATCTAATGCTATTGAAGTTGGGCCTTATGCAGGAAGGACTACACAAGTATTAAAAAATATATTTCAAACTGTTTATGCCATTGATCCTTGGGAAGAAAATGTACCCAAGGGATTCGTTCAATACGGAATACCTATCGATCCTAAAAATATATATACAGTATTCGATAAACATATATCATTTTATAATAATGTGAAATCAATAACTGGATATTTTCCCAAAGACTATCCGGAAGAGTTTAAAAATAACATAGGGTGTGTTTATATCGATCTTTGGTCAGAAGATAGCCAGTATCAAATATTTTCTTCTGCTTGGGATTTATTAATGCCTGGAGGAATTATTTGTGGTAAAACATTTCTTAAATGGACTGATTATGTTTTAATATCCGCAAGGCAACTGGCCTATTATAGGGACACAACAATTTTTATAAGTCCTGGTAACGAATTCTTTTATATGGTCAAACCCGATGAGCAAAAAATACTTTCAACAGATTAATTTTACCTTACCCGATTTTTCGTTGGAGCAACTTAAAGGGAAAGAAATAGACAGTCAAACAGACGGTACTGTGGGATTCTTTTATTATAGTATTGCCGACTCCGAAGTATTAGAATATATAAAAAAACATTCACCTATTCCAAATCCCTTTGTGGCATATTCAGAAATCATAGGTACCATTCTTCCACATATCGATGCCGGAGGTACCTGTGTAATAAATCATTATCTTGAAACTAATGCAGCCGATACTATCTTTTACAACTCAAAGGATAATTCCAATCCCATTGTTCTTTCAAACGGTGCTAAAATATTTCAAGAATCAGATTGTCAGGAAGTAGCAAGATTCCATGCCGAACCCAAAAGTACCTGGATACTAAACATAGGTAAAATACATAATGTAACGCAACCTGCAACAGGAGTCCGTAGAACTATTTCTATAGGTTATCCTGGGGTGAAATATTCACAGTTGCTTAAATTAATCTCCGGGGATTAAATCGTCCCATTCTTCTTGAGTGAGTATTTGTGGGTTCCATTCAGCAAATGTGCCTGGCTTGATATCAGCATAGACAAAGTTCTGCCAGCACTTTTGTACCATATGTGGACAGGTTTGTAGATATCCTCCCGGTACTGTCCAATAGTTATTACTGGCAGCATTCATAGTTTGATTCCAGACATCCCACCATCTCTTGGTAGATTTTTTGTCTCTGTTCTGCATGGTAATAAAATAAGCATCATAGTTATTAACTTCAATCAAAGGAAAGATTAAATGATGGTGTAATAGTTTATAACCATTAACTAACTGCCTTACACTTTTACGCCTAAAATTTTGAAATACAAAAGCACGGTTTAACATTCTGCCAATGTTTTTTGGCCAACGACTATCATTAAAAACACCTCCCATGATCATGGGTTCGTCAGTGGCTGTTTCATATACAACACAGTAACCTGTATGATCTTCTATTACTAAATTTTCTTTGGTATAGTTTTTTATAAGCCAGTTATCTTCTTCTTGAAGACAAATTTCTCGTACCCGTTCAAACTCGTCACAGGTTTCATAGAAGATTTTATGATAACCGTAATCTAAATCGACCAATCCTCGTTCTAACATTTTATTTTTCTTCCTTGCGATAGTGTTGTTAAATATGTTACACTGTATTAATATAATAACACAGCTCTATGAAACTTTCAAATTTTAATTTCAAAATCCGTTCTCTCCAAATAGCCAACCATATTGCAGCGGTAACAGGCATTGTTTGGCTGTCCTTGGGATACATTGATATTAGTTATCTCTGGATAGGCCTTGTATTTTATATTTGGTTTGCATTATTTGGTACTGTGATAGGACTACATCGTTATTTTAGTCATAGAAGTTTTAAAACTAATAAGACTTGGCATTATCTATTAGGAGTAACTGGCACATTGGCCACTGTTGGTAGTATCATTGGTTTTGCTGGACTACATCGATATCACCATGCCAATACCGATACTGATCTAGATCCACATGATCCTAGACGTATAGGTTGGTTCAATGCATGGATCTATAACTGGAAACCTAGTCACTTTACTAAAAACTATATTCGTCCGGAACTAAAAGATCCTATGATTGTATTTCTGCATAAACATTATTTTAAAGTTATCTTGGCCTATGTGGTATTCTTGGCTTTAATCAACCCTTGGTTAGTTGTTTGGTGTTATTGTATACCTGCTTGCGGTAGTTATATGGGACTTAGTGCTGTTACTGTGATAGGACATTTACACGGGTATAAAACGCATGACATTGGCGATGAATCGAGAAATAGTTGGATCTGTGCATTGTTGAGTGTAGGTGAAGGTTGGCATAATAACCATCATGCAAATAGCAGTAGTCACAGGACTGGAGAACAATGGTGGGAGTTAGATCCTGCTGCTTGGTTGATTGAAAACATTATACGAACAAACAATGCCTAATGTAACAACTAAGTTTAATCAGTTTTCTAAATCAAATTGTAATAAGGCCTTAAAAAATATTAAGGGCGAGTTAGTATGTAATACTGTTAGTCTGTGCCATCATTGCCACCAGCATATTCCTGCATACAACTATCATATTAATAATCAGTATTGGATGAGTAAATCCTGTGCTCTCCACGGAACATCTAATCATATGATTGATAGAGACTATAGTTTTATTAGTAAGCTCAAATATGCTAACAATGATTTATTCCCTATGGTGCTTACAGAAGTAACTGATCGGTGTAATATAGATTGCCCACATTGTTATCATATTCCTGATAATAAAACTGCTGATGTTGGAACCGAACAACTAATATGCCGTATTAAAGAATGGCGTTCTATTTTTCCAGAGTTGAGTGTATGCCTAGCTGGTGCTGAACCAACGCTACACAAAGATCTAGTAGGCCTCATAGGACGAATGTCAAAAGAAGTTAGTCCAAGAATGATTTTGATATTAACCAATGGTATTCGTTTTTCTGATAAAGTCCTAATGTCAGATTGCCAAGCTGCGGGCCTTCACATAGTTACTATGGGACTGAACCATCCTAGTTATATTAACAATCCGACTATAAGAAAAAAACAAATAACAGCTATTGAAAATGGTTTAAGTTTGGGTCTATTTGAGAATGGTTATGTGGGATATACAATGTCCAGTATTTCTGAACTTGAAGACATTTTAGAGGAAACAACAACCGCTGGATGGAATCCGGGTATGTTTAGAATACGCTATGGTAGTGACATTGGGCGATATCCTGATCAGGAAAGAATGTATGTTAGTGATATTGTTGCATTAACTAAAAAGTGGTGTGAAAAAAATAATAAATCTTTTGAGATAATCGATGATTGGGATAATAACATTTACCATGTTATGGTAAGCATTGACAATCAAAAATACAGACTCATTCAATGGTGTGATGAAACAGACATTGACATGGAAGAACTTCGTTCAGGACCATTCTGTGATTTTGTACCAGATGGTATTACAAACTTCTTACATCAAGTAATACGTAGAGATGTTTTGAAAAATCAAAAAATAGCATTACCTGATGCTCCGCCTATTAGGTATCAACCTATGGGTGTGAACGATCCTAGTCCGTTAGATTTTAAAAAACTATACTAATCCTACTATATTACAGCCTAGAATAATCCTAGGCTTTTTACTTGTATTTTTAGTAGTTTTATGCTTTAACCAGCCTGGAAACATAACTAAATTTCCTTCTTTTACATCAATTTCTTCCTGAAACCAACTGCCGTAGTTATCTATGTTGCTATGGTCAATGGGCTGGTGTTTTAGCAAAGTTTCCAATGGGTTTTCAAAAACAATATTTCCAGAATCACTTGATTCTTTTGACAAATTAAAACTTGCAGTTATTGTTATTGGACTATGATTATGAAGGTCAATAAATGCACCTTGGTCATATCGATTGGCCCACATTTCAAAAACAACAGGATTCTTGTTTAAATCATAACCTAACTCTTTCCAATAAAGTTCAATATGCGGTTGTATCCAATCAATAAAAGGTTTCAGTTCGGGCCAATGCTGTATATCCCTTACTGCATTATATGAGCACAAACCTCCAGATCGCATAGAGTCTTGGTTGTTTAGTTTTGTTTTTTCAAACACACTTTCTAGTTTGGGCAATAAGGATTTTTTTAATGCTTTAAGATTTTCTGTGTATTCGGTTTTATAAATCTTAACAGGGAAAAATGAATTAATCATAGTAAGTTGTAATATTTTTCTGCAACAATATCAGCAGTGGCTCTTCCGTAATGATGAGCATCTCGAGCTCGATCTATTCTTTCAACTGCCTCGAAGAACTTAAATTTATTATGCCTAAACATTTCGTATACCGATGTACTAGTTAGGCGCGGCTCTTTCTTTCTAGAATAACCATAGTAATCTAAATATTCTATACTACAGGCATTTGGTATTAGAGAATGTACAATAGTGACATTTTTCTTATTGGTATTTACAATGTTTAGATTGTTTGAAAAGTTTTCAAGGTCTTTGGAATCATTGACGTCAAAATGCATAATCCTTTCTTCGTCCAATAGTTTGCTATTAGAGTTTTCTCTACGATGTAAGTAACTCCATAATATTAAAATAGCCTTGGGTTTTAGATTTTGTAAAATATAGGACGCCCGTCGAGCGATCCAATCGTTACTGGCACCATTCATACTAATATTGATAGTACGTTTCTGTAACTTTTGTTCTAGATACTTTGGCCAAGTTTCGTTATAGGGTTGACCTAGTCCTAGTGTAAAACTATCACCAATGCACCATATTTGGTTAGTTAGTTTTTCTGGCCATTCTGCATCTCTATAACCCATGCTATTATATTGATAAGATACTTGGTCAGGAAAATTTAAAAAGTGTTCTTTAACCGGACAATGCTCTAGGCTATCTATTCCGGAAGTTAACTCAAACTTATTTGCTAAAGTAGATAATTTTATTTCTTCAATCATGTAATGTTATACCAGGATCTAGCTTCGGCAAGTGCTTGATACCCTAGTTCTTCCAATGTATATGTTTTTCCAATATTATTTTTAGAAGACCAGTTATTATAAGTATCTAAACAGTCTTTAAAGTTTTTTACAATAAGAGCCTTTTCTGCAAGTGTTTGGAGTTTAATGGGAATACCAAATAACAAATTTCTATCTTCGTGCAGTTGTTTAGTAAGTACTTCTAGTTTTTTATAGGCAGTTAAATGAGTATTTAAAAATCGTGTATCTACTACAGAAAGTTCTGAGTTCATTTTAACATTGTTAGATTCATCAGTTAACAGTTTGATATCGACATTATGTTTTAATTTAGAAAATCCTGATTTATCGCTAGACAAATAGTGACACTTGTTCCAATCGTTCCAACTAATATTGTATAATTCTTTCCAAGATTTGCGTTGTGTATCTGGAGGAAATATATCTAAGTTATTTACATAACCTTCTAAGTCTTTAAGATGTGTTTCATAACTAAAAATAGAGTTAACACCAAAATGGTCGTCAACCCATTCGAGGTATTTGACATACTTATCAAGATAGTTTTCGAACACTATTTGATCAATAGTTATTTTGTTCTTGTGTAAATGATCAGTTAACATCATTTTATGTTCTGCTTCAAACAGATTTAGATGTTTGGTAAAGTTAACAATGCACCAACTCAATGCATGTTCAAACAAATTTTCTCGCCTTGCACTGATAATAAAAAAGTTATTGTTTATATACTTGTAAAGACTTAACTGATCTGGTAAAGAATCTTTTCTGTTGTTGATATGATACTGGGCCAACCGACTGACACTATACTGATCTACGCTAGATAATAAGGCGACTACTTCTTTTAAACTTTGATGATATCCCCATTCTTGCCAATGTGGTTTGCCTATCATGTCCTGATTATATTTGGTTGAGTGATATTTTTCAAGACCGTTGGTTAACTCATGTAGATTAACAACTGGTTTGCCATAATCATAGTTTTGCATTGTCACCGATAGGTATTTTTGCAACAAGGTAGATCCTACCCTATCTGGAGTTAATACTATAACGTTCATATGTATTTTTTAATCATTTTATCTAAATCAAATGCATCTAACACACGTTGAATAGATTTGGTATTGGGTTTTAACCCTATTTCTTTATGGAGTTTTACAATAGCATCGACATCCATTCTGTTTTTAGATTCAAAAACATAGTCAGCTAGATGTTTGCTATTATTTAAATCATCCATATCGGCTATAAGAGTTTTTGCAGTCCACTTTACAAAATCGGTATCATTGAGTTTGTGTTTATGTTTAATCCAATCCCTTAATAAATCTTGTCCAGTAAGACTATGCCAATTTTGTATATCTTCAGGTGCATTAAACAAATGATACATAGTAGAAAACGATCCTGTTTTTTCTATTTGATTTTTAACAACATTAAACCAATCGCTGTCTGATACATTTATTAAAATAACTTTACAGTTAGGGAATCGTTTTTTAAGATATTCTGGACTATTGTGAGTTGAGTATATGATCTTTTTACTATTTAGGATATCTACTATCCAATCTTGATTGAACAGCTCAGGAGTTGCCCGGTCAGTCCATAGTTGCTGTTCTCCAAAATAAGGAAGCAAATTAAAATTATCAAACCTACAAACCGCAGATTTTGAAGTCTTAAAGAACATTACAAAATGTGCTGGAGCTACTCCCCAACTCATGTTTGATGCTGGTGGAAAATGATTCCACTCCCACGGATGGTCGCCATTAAGCGGATGATCATACCAAACAGAATCAGGACTAGTCATTAATGACCTTGACAACAAGTGACCAAAACTTCCTCCTACATAGGAGACAAATATCCAGTTAGGATGATTACTTAGTACAGATTCGTTCATAGATTTATATTAACACTTTTAGATTTTAAAGTCAATAAAAAACCCCGCCATATCACTATGTGACAGTGGGCGAGGACATATTATTTGGAGCGGGATACCAGAATCGAACTGGTCACTAAACCTTGGCAAGATTTCGTTTTACCAATAAACTAATCCCGCATTAAAACTATTTATAACTGGAGTACAGGGTCGGATTTGAACCGACGGTTTTACGGATTTGCAATCCGATGCAATGGGCCGCTCTGCCACCTGTACATTATCTTTCTATCCTACAAAATGCTATTGGCTTGTTCTTTGCTAGTAGTATTGTTTCATATACATTACCATTCTCAGTAGTTGATCCAAACACTTGATCAGTTTCAGATATATTCTTAAAGAAGTATAAGTTAATCTTTTTAATAGGTCGTTGTATTTTATTAAAAGTACGATACTCGCTTAGTAAAACTAAATTCAAATAGTTAGCACAATACAGTATTTTTACACCATTGAAATATGCTTCGGGACTAAACGGCAAAATATTAAACTCAGATTGATCAATGCCTTTTAGTTTCTTTTTTATTTGTTTATGTTCTTCTAAGAAAGTTCTATCTACCGAATCAATATTTTTATGAACTTGATTAGGTTCATCTCTGATTAACAATCCACTGACTAGATCTTTCTTAACAAATATGCTATCTAGTCGAACTGTAGCACTATTGTCTTCAACACTTGCAGTATGTATGGATCTGTAGATCTGACTGTTAAACTTGAATATTTTACTTTTTAGATTTAGGTAATCATTTTCTTTAAAATGATCCTGTCCTTTATTAAAGTCTATTTCTATACCAAAGAAACTAGCGTACAATCTTTCTGTTTCATTATAAAACGAAACTGCTTCACTTAACAAAGCCCAATGATTACCGCCTAGTTCTTTTAAAAGCCAAACAGGATCGAGTCCGTTATAACTCAGGTGAGGCATTCCTATTTTTATTTTTGACATGGCTATTTTTATAAATGGTCGGAGTACAAGGATTCGAACCTTATACTCTAAATTGGTCTCGGTGGTAGAGCTCGAATCTACCACTCATGGTCCCAAACCACGTATGTCGCCATCAACACCTCACCGAGATATAATTATGTATTCTGGAAAGCTATCACTCTTAAACCTCATTCTTGCTGTTTCGTGCCCAATTCCTATAGAATCGGCGGCCTGCGAAATCGAGTTGTAAGATACATTGTCTACCAAAACTTCATAACCGTGTAAGTATTTTTTAGATACTTTTTCTTTAACTATTTTTTTAGGACGAGTAGCAGGTACCTTCCATTTATTTCTACCAGCTATCCATCCATTTGGTATTTGTCCATTAAGTACTTTTTTATTTTCTTTAGTCTCTAAATTACAAATCCACATTGTTCCTGCTTGGGAATTATTTTCACCAACTTGTAAAGCACTCATTGCCTTACTCATATCCTCCCGGTAAACTGAAAATATCCTCGAACAAGCTCTATACTTTTCTTGTTTGTTGGATATTGAATTACACATCATGTTAAATGCTTTTAGCATCTTGTAATATGAATTCTTATTACCTTTATACATCTTAACTAATATCCAATGACATATAAAATGTTCCCTGGCGGTAAGCCTTACTAAATTATCTTTAGAGTCAGATCCACCAAGACTTATTGGAACAATATGATGTTTTTCAGTATATCCATCATAAGGATTGTTTAATCTATTCTCAATAATTTGATTGTATAGTTTTGCGTAGTTCATAATATTTGGGTTCTATTGTATTTAGTTCGGTTTCAAACTAATACTCCCAAATAGTTTACTTCGCTACCAGATTACGCTAATCCGAGTTTAACTTGGTACCTGGACACGGTTTCGAACCGCGGACCCTCTCCGTGTAAAGGAGACGCTCTACCCCTGAGCTATCCAGGCAAAATCTTTACTTATATACTTTACTGTAATCAAAAGCAATACGATGCAATACACGGTTTTCCATATCGTCGAAATCCCATCGTTTGTGTATACTTAACCATTGCTCTGATATTACAACATCTCCATCATCCCAATCATGATGATAACAATATTTAGGCTTCAATACGTGCTTCTTGAGCGTTTCCATTATTGAATTAAACTCGTCATCTTCATAACCTTCAAAACCAAAAATCTGTAGGAATGGAAAGAACAATCCTGTCTTTCCAGCCTTGTTGGTTTGAACTAGGTTAATGGGATAATCTCTATTCACATGTTCGACAAAAAACTTACTGTCAGAATACATACCTGATTTATATCCGCAGTATACTCTAATGTCTTTAATCTTATCTTTCAGTTTATTGCTGAGTCCTTCATAACTCGCAATGTTATTAATCCAACTTGTACGTGAACCTTTGGTACCTTGGTCGCCATACAACCAAATCAAAGGCTTTCTGTCAGGATTACTTGTTTGATTAGCATGCCAATCCAATGCCACACGATGTCCAAATAGTCCTTCTTCACCGTACTTGTCTTTTTGACCAGTAACTCGTAAAATACCTTCGTTCAATCTAATGTGTTTAAATCTTTCATAGTCGGCAGGATAATATTGATACTCACCGATTACACTACAGAAGTCAAGTTCTTGTTGTGGTGTCATAGACTGTTTTTTAAACACAACAACCATGTTTGAAACAATTAACTTAGCAACTTCTTTTATTTCTTTCTTTTTTAAACTATTAATATCTTCGTTTACAAAGACTGTCCAACCGTTTTTATCATATGTAATGTTCATAAAACTTTTACTTAATTTGTTCTACAAGTATACCTGACTTCTCTAAAAATGTCAAGCCATAATCATCTCTATATGCTTCACGATAAAAAACTCTCTTAATACCGCTTTGGTGAATAAGTTTAGCACAATCCAAACAAGGACTATGTGTAATGAACATATCAGCATCTAATCCACTTTCACTGCTACGAGCTAGTTTTGAAATAGCATTAGTCTCTGCGTGAAGTACTTCAGGACGAGTTTTTAACTCTGGTTCATTATTAATGTTATAGCCAACAACAACTTCGCAGTTGTTATCCCAACCAGCGGGCATACCGTTATAACCTATGCTTATGATCCTATCATCTTTAACAACGATAGCACCAACCTTTAATCTTACAGCATGACTGAGTTCAGCAAATCTACGTGCTGTGTCCATGTATGCTTGCTTAAACTTTTCTTTCATATCTTGGAGCGGGATAGCGGAATCGAACCGCTGACTCTAACTTGGAAGGATAGGGTAATACCATTTTACGAATCCCGCATTTTTAATATGTACTTCTTTTTCACTTACAGAGCCTGTCTTATCTGCAGGGTGTGAAACACATATTAAAAATGTCTTACTAAAGACATTTTGTTTTTTGGTGCCCCTACACAGAATCGAACTGCAAATTACGGATTACAAAACCGTCGTTATACCATTTAACTATAAGGGCGTAAAACTATTTAATCTTCAATCTTGTTATGCTTTGGGTCAACCATTTTGGCTTCCCACTTGGCCAACTCTTGACGGAACTCGTCTTCGGTTAGTGCATGCCAACCGATACAATGTCCCACAGGACTACGACCACAACCACAACGGCCAAAACTTTCACTAACTTCTTTTACTTTTGGACTCATATTATTCCTTTGTTTTCTTGTCTAACGATTGGTTACGTTCTTCTATCAACTTAAAAGCTTCGTCTTCTGCTTGAGCATCTTCGATATCTTTCGGACTTGGTTTACGAAAGATAGCATCAAAGTTATTACCAAATTCTTCTTGGCTAACACTGTATGGACGTGGCCTACTTCCTTTGCTCATCGAATCTTCCTCAAATACTCTAATCCGACTTTACCTTCTTGAATCTCTTTCAATGCCAAAACATTGGGAGTGGTCTTGTTGGCATTGTCTACCAAGGGACGACTACCTCGTTTCAGTTCACGGGCACGAATAGCAGCCACCAGAACTAGTGCAAAACGATTACCGATATTGTCAACACACTTGTTGGTGTCAATAACAGTACGGGTCAGCAGTTTAGGATCAAACATGTAAAATCACTTTCTATAAAATGTGGTGCCCAGGGGCGATTTGGTGCGGATGGTGAGACTCGAACTCACACGCCTTTCGGCGACGGCTTCTAAGACCGTTGCGGCTACCAGTTACGCCACATCCGCTTTAACTTTCTTAGGTCTACCGCCCTTACGATTAAGGGCAATCTTCCTTTTATGTTCTTCTGATTTAGGTTTACCTTTGTTACCAGCTCCTCCTTGGTTACCCAATTTACTTTTGCTGTTTAACTTTTTAGCTTCCTCTAAACCGTATTTCTCTACAGTTCTTTCCCAAACAGATTTACCCTTGTTCTCTACTTGATCTTGCCTGTTTTCTTGTGCTGTTCCCCAATACATATGATTAGGATTTCCACAAGCACCATTATTACAAGCATGACATAAATGTATTTTATGTCCAGTAGGAACTGTTGTATCTAATTGATGTGCTAGTAATCCTTTAAAATAATAACTACCAGCACCTCTTTCGATACAGGTTTCATCTAATTTAAGATGTTCCTGTCTTATTTCTTTTGCTAAGGTAATGTATTCGTAAATGTTTTTCATATATTTATTTAGCTAAACACGCTGAAAAACACATATACCAACCTGGGCTATTAACTAACTAAAACATTATTATAGCATACTATTTAACATATGTCTATATCTATTAAACAAAAATGGCAACAATATCTACGCAGGTCTCATGATATTGTCCCGTTCGACTTTCCCTCCTGGGAACTCCAGGTAGCCCTAACCGCCGGTAAGCACGGTAGTCGACTTGCAGTGTCTACGGGAGAACTATGTCCCAAATCCCTCATCAAAGTGTCTTCAACTCCCAGGCTTCCGGCCCCTGTTGATTCTTCTTTGAATATATCACCACCGCTCTCGGTTTACCATTAAGTGATAATACTCAGGTCTTACAGACCGAGCGAATTTTGGAGTGGGTTGCGGCCCTCCTAAGCCATTGCTCACGGTTATCTCAAAAGGGTAAGATGGCCCTATCCTTCATAAGTTTATGCGTCCATAAACGGTACCCGTTGAATACTATCACTTAATGGTGCCCGGAGCCGGACTCGAACCGGCACGCCCTTTCGAGCGAGAGATTTTCTTACCACTATAGTTTTCACTACCTATTAAGTTTGTGGTCTGGACTATACCTTAACCATTGCTTACGCTTTAGGTTCCCGCCGTCTAGTCTCTACACGTTCAAAAGTATTTCTACTTAGGCTTCGCTCGGTATTAGCATTTTACAGCCTTCACCGAATTTGACGGGTTCTACTCCTATCGTTTCCAATAGGGCACTCAAATTTTACTCTCAAGTCTCTTGTGTCTACCTATTTCACCATCCGGGCAAATATTGACTTAACTTTTTAAAGAACAGTTTTACTAATATTGCTTAGTAAGTATATATTGTAACGCCTTTTCAAGGTATTGTCAACAAGTATTTTGGTGCTCCCAAGAGGTAACGCTCCTCTGTTTCGGCATTACCAATGCCGTGTAATACTTTTATACTATGAGAGCGATTAACTCAATGTTGGAGGAACTCGGTCACTGGCATCATAAGCAGGACCGATTGCTGGTGCAGGCACTGGCTCAGGAGCTGGTGGTGCAGGCGGCGTAATGACTTGACTGGCCTGTGTTTTAAAATCTGCCAAGTGGGCGGAAATTGCAGCCTTGAGTCTAACAGCATCTGCTTCAGCGGCATCAGCGGCCTTTTGTGCGGCTTCTGCGGCAGCTTGGTGTAGATCACGTGCTCGGGCCAAAGCAGACTGTAATTCAGCCTTGAGACGATTTACTTCACCGTTAGCGGCAATAGCATCAGCCTTGGCTTTTTCGAATAAAGATTTAGCATCTAATTCAACGGCCTTAACTTCTTCAATAACAATATTTTCAACTTTCTTTGCAGTTTGTTCTACTGCTTTAAACTTATCAAAAAATCCCATTTTGGTTCCTTTGTGTGTTATGTGTTTGGCTCCGGTACGTGGATTCGAACCACGCTTCACGGATTAACAGTCCGCTGCCTTCACCTAGATTGCTCTACCGGAATATTTCTTTACTCTGTTGTACTACCGTCAACTGCTACATAACCAGTTAGCAGTCCAGTCTTACGTTCATTCTTTGTGCTCTTGGGAACGATAGCGGCAGCAAGATCTGCTTGAATCATCATTGCTTTCCAGCCAGCACGTTCTTTACGACCCATACGACCACCAAGCAAGTTCTTGGTAGCATTTTTCATTCTGTAGTTTGCGCTTGGTTTAATGTACATATTCTTCTTTATTGTTATTTGGCAGAGAGTGAGGGATTCGAACCCTCGATACAGTTCTACACTATATGCCTCCTTAGCAGGGAGGTACCTTCGGCCTCTCGGTCAACTCTCTATATTTTTATTATAACATTACTTATTGATCTTTGTCAACAGGTATTTAAAATCTGGTACGGCTGGTAGGTCCTGCCCCTACAAAGGCCGTTGTCTATGACACAGCCCCGTCCCCTTTCCTAACTATGGGTTAGGCGGGAGGTCTACTATATTTCCACTCACAGCCGCATATACAATTATATACTTATCTGCTGTTAGTGTCAATGATAGACCGACGTTTAGCTATGTCTAAATATTCTTCGTAGTATTTTCTATCTAAATCTATTCCTATACTGGTTAGAATGCCATTTAAATAATCCCAATCTTTCCATACTTGATCGATGTTGATATATGTATTGTAGTTTAAATCTGGCATCCAATACAGTGGAGGTTTAGAGTTAGAAAATCCTTCCATCATTTCTAACTGTGTTTTTCCGTTTCTCACATCCTGAAGATTTTTATTTTTTTCACAGAACTCTTCTGTTATTCTTTTGGTGTCGGTTGAATATAAAAATATTTTATGTTGATCTTGTTCAAAAAGATCCCAGTACTTAAATGTTTTATCAAAATCATAAATCAAAGGATGATCCGCAATCACGGTATTACAACCTTGTTCTACCAAATTTCGATAATAAGTTTTTGGTTCTACTTCATCTTTTTTTATATGATTATCATTAAATCTTAAAAAGTGATGATTTAAATAACTTGCCGAATAAAATCCAACACTATCATTTGCATACCGTATAGGTCTTACACGCCATAATAGTTTACCATCTGCTGGTGTTATATTATTGGCATGTTCTAAGAGATTTGCAAATCCATCTCCACCGACACCACCTATAAAAAATACCCAATATTGCATAGATATTATTTGTAGATTAGATCATGCACTTCGGGAATAAATCTAGCAGTTATCAAAGCACGTGGTTTCGAATGTGTACTGAGTGGCATATGCGGGATCATTGTGTTAATCCACATTGTGTTTGTAGCTTCCACTCTACATATTTCAGTAGCTGGTGCACCTTCACGCTGTATTCTTACTTCGTGTATTACATTACTATCTTTAACAGGCTGCTCTTCACATATTTCTGTGTCATAAAATGCAGTATAAGTACCTTCGCAGTTTATCAACGGTATGTTTAAACCGTAGCATTTATTGCGCCAATCCATACTATCGATGTGTATTGGTATAGGATCTCCAATAGGGGATGTTGTAACAAACGCACTAAACACCCAACGATCTAGTAAACCCATGGAGTTAATAAATTTGGTATACAAAGGTGCGTAGGGTTCGATACGACTGCGATCTACATATACAAATCTTCCTTCACTGGTTTCAAACTCAGGAAACTCTTTATACAGTAAAGGCAATAACTCTTGTTGAATCGCCTTGAGTTTTTTTACAACTACAGGTTTATAAAACCATTTTGGTGGAACAGTGTATTGCATACTATTATTTAAATGGTAGGTCGGGTGGGATTCTAACCCACGATCAACGGCTTATGAGGCCGCTGCTTTAGGACACTAAGCTACCAACCCACTCTTATCTGGTCCGGCGTATAATTTTTACACTCTTCTAAACCTTTTATAATTATAAGATTTTTTATTTGTTCTGTCAAGCATTTTATTTTTGCCTGTTGTGCTTTAATTGCATATGGGTTTTTGGGATCTAAATATATATCGAAATCTATCAAATAAAAGTCTGGAAAATAATTATGTGATATTCCTTTTTCATCTATCCATTTTATTGGATTAGGGCGAATCCAATTTACATTAATTTCATCTAACCGGGTAGCCAATGCCTCTTCCCAAGACGAATCTAAATTAATAATAGTTCCGTCTTTCTTTATATATTGCCTAATAGATCTAACTAGTCTTCTATGCGGACTTGCTAATGCTTTTTCTTTAAGATGTTGTTTAGTTTTTTCAGTATGATTTAATTTACCATTTATTTTTTTAGTCTCAACTGCTTTTTGATGTGATCCTGTATATTTTCCATTTGCATGTGCTTGTTTAATCTTTTCACTTCTTTTTGCAATAGCATCGGCAGTTTGCATCTGTGAGCAATTATTTGCTTTTTTATATTCTGATCTTTTAGGATTACTATGGCACCATCTAGAATGATTGGCTATTTCAGATCGCGACAATGTTAAAAAATTTAACGAACAGTATTTACAACAACTAAGTTTTTTATACATATAGTACCTTATAATTGGTACCACCGGCGGGATTCAAACCCACATCGTACGCTTTAGAAGAACGTTGCCTTATTCAATTAGACCACGGTGGTATGTTGTTATTTATACTAAGGCTGCTATATTATCCATTAGTATACAACGATTTCGATACGTTGTCAACTAATATATAAATATTTACGTGAAGATTTACGAAAACCTTACACCAACTGGCCTACACATCCATCTATCATATGAAGATGGCGTTTGCTGTATCATGGTCCAAGACATATACGATAACACCTATTTTGAAATGCAATATTTCACCAACGTCAATAAAGCACTACGTTGGGTAAACAATCTTTAATGGCGGGTCACACAGGACTCGAACCTGCAACAACCGGTTTCGAAGACCGGGACTCTATCCAGTTGAGCTAATGACCCATATGGTGGTAATGGCGGGACTCGAACCTGCGATAGACTGCGTATGAAGCAGTTGCATTAGCCACTATGCTACATTACCATATAGAAACACACTTGATATAGGAGATCGCTCTCTCACGGATGAACCCGAATTTAGTCAAATATGTTTTTATATGGTAGGACGAGTGGGGTTCGAACCCACGACTCTCGGATTAAAAGTCCGATACTCTAGCCAACTGAGTTATCGTCCCATGTCTGGTCCCCCGTTGTGGAATCGAACCACATCCTGGACCTTATCTAGATTAATCGGTTATAAGCCGACCTGCTCTCCATGAGCTAACGGGGGAATAATATTTGGTACCGACGACAAGAATTGAACTTGTGACACCCTGTTCTTCAGACAGGTGCTCTACCAACTGAGCTACATCGGCATGGCATCCCCCCAGAGACTCGAACTCCGACGAACAGTTTTGGAGACTGTCATGCTGCCATTACATCAGGGAGATATTATACTTGGAGGAAGCGGTGGGATTCGAACCCACGGACCCATTTCTGAGCCGCTAGTTTTCAAGACTAGTTCAATAAGCCGGACTCTGACACACTTCCATAAATTGAATTTGTAAGCATAGCGTCTCTCTCATCGCTATCATTTTCCCTTGTAATAAAGCCGGCAGGGTCAAGATCCGTCACTTGGGATACTTGTCCAACGTGTCTATATTTTTGCTAGGGTTTTGCGCCCCCCGTTGCTTTACACTACATAGCCCTTCGAAGAAACTATATTGTAGCGTGACTTTCTCTTGCTGACACTTACAAAACTTGCTACGGGACGCCGACTCGGCTTGGTCATTTAAGCCACGCAGGACATCTGCGTGACTCCCTATAAACTTGGCGTATGAAGCTGGCCTCGCACCCTGCTATCACCATACCTCACTTTTCAGGAAAGATTTACTGGCACCATCACTCTTCTGGCTTTCATACATAAACTTGGTGGAGACCGCCTATGTACAGGCATGACCCATACACCGTCCACGTTATCCGCTTATCTGAGAACAATGACGGTGTCGGTACCGGTTGCACCCGTGATAAGTTTCTGTCTCCGTAACTTGGTGAAGCACGTAGGATTCGAACCTACCTAGCGATACTCATTAGAGTTTCAGCACACCACATACCGTCTCACGCGGTGCTTCATAACTTGGCATCCTGTACGGGAATTGAACCCGTATTACCGACTTGAAAGGCCAGCGTTCTCGCCATTAAACTAACAGGATATAAACTATATGAAAACACACTAAAAGGGATCTAGTACCCGGTGCGCCTGAGCGGTGCGAGCCACTAAAAGGGATCTAGTGCGTTTACATATAGCGGCTATCTCACGATAGCATATATGATGGATCAATTTTTAAAGAACATTGTTAATTGCTTAACGTATGCTTGTATTATATAACGGTTTTGCACCATTGTCAACACTTATTTTTGTTGTATTTTTACAACAAATTTGGCAGGGAATGAAGGTACCGCCCCTTCTCACCCAGTTTCAAAGACTGGTATCTGCTCTTATCGATTTATTCCCTAATTAAATTTATCAAATCATTTTTCATAATGATTTTAATTTCTAGTGATGGATTTTGTTCTATAACCCATTTCATTTTGAGTTTATCATTATTCCACCAATGACCTTTTATTTCTATAATTTCGTCTGTGTCTATTAAATGGAAGTCTGGTTTATACCAATGATTTTTTCCAAGAGGATCTGTATATTTTATAGATTCTGGCTTTTTCCATTTGATAGAATTTTTCTCTAAATATTCGTAATATTGAATTTCCATCGAAGACATAAGTCTAACACTATCTCCGTTACTATCAATAACTGATAATCTTTTATAGTTTTTAAAATGATGTCCTCTTGCTTCTAAACTTATATCACTTTTAATATAACATTCCCAACACATATTATGTTTATTTTTGTTTATTAATGATTTACAACAAATACATAAATTAGCAGGAGTGTGGTTCCTATAAGTAGATAATCGTTTTTCGATCATCTCCTTTTTCTTATCATCAGATAATCTTTGATACGCTCTGCTATTTGCTAAACTTCTTTTCTTGTTTGTTTCACTAGTGAATGTTCTACTATTTGAACATTTTCTTGAACAAAACGCTTTATTCCATTTACCTGGATCAAATTCTATGTTACATTTGGGGCATATTTTCATAATCGAACCTTTACTAACATATTTAGTATACTCGTTAATCTTTGGTACGATTCCCCAACATACATAAACACACTTGGTCGTCACATTGTTAGGGACTAGTCTTACAGAATACCCGCAAATGTGTTTGTGTATATTTTCTTATTGACTACAAATAGGTCAATAAATAAAAGATGAAAGAATATTACAGACCATTAAAAAACTTACCTGAAATAACTGATCCAACGAAACTTAGTAAATATCAAGGAATGGTTTATTCCGGGTTTAACATAAATGATGTTAATCCTGAAATAATTAGTTTGTTTGACAAACTAGGGTTAATTTTACAACGTGTACAGGTATTTCATAAAAAACCATCAAATGATAAAGTTTGGGCAATACATACTGATTCAACTGTATCCGGAGAAGATTTTGCCAAAGTAAATTGGGTCTACGGCGGGCAAGGAAGCCTAATGAAATGGTACAAACAAAAACCTAATATAAGTAAAACTACTTCTAGTTTCCCTCACGGCCCGGGTGTTATGCTATATACAGAAGATGAAGTCGAGTTAGTTTATTCAACCGAACTACCTAGTCCTAGTATTGTACAGGTAGGAATACCTCACGATGTTGTCAATCCATTAGAAGAACGTTATTGTATCAGTATAATACCTTTTTCAAAAGAAACTAATAATAGAATATCTATAGATCAACTTTCAAAGATTTTTAAAGATTATCTAGTTTAACATTGCTTTTTTATATGACATTGTACAAAAAAATCAAGATTAAAAATCTTAAACAAATACAAAAAGATGCACTAAGTATTTTTCCAAAAGAACGATACGATTCTACATCTTTTTTCTTTCTTCCAGACAGTGCAAAAACTTTTTTAAAGTTTAAGTCCATTAGAACTATGCTTGACAGCTATGGTCTAACCTCGTATGTAGAAAATTGCTGTGTTGGATATAGTGCTATATCGCCAAAAATAAGAATACCTATCCACAAAGATAGTGGAGGTTTTACTTATAGTTTTAACATTCCACTAACAGAATCTAAAAAATCTTTTGTAAATTTTTACGAAACAGCAGTGGAACCTAAACTGATCATTGCTGATAATGAAAAAAACGATAAATCATTACACTACTATGATTACAATATTAAAGATTGTACTGTAATAGATAAACTCGAAACATCTAGTCCCTATGTTCTAGACACACAGGTTCCTCACGATGTTTATAACGGTTCGGATGAATTTAGAATAATGCTTTTACTAAGAATTGATAACTCAGGTAATCAAGTCTTTGAAAAAGTATTTGATTGGTAAACTGGCGTCCCTACCCGGAGTTGAACCGGGCTCTTCGCCTTGAAAGGGCAACGATCTGGCCGATAATCTATAGGGACAAACTTGGGGTGATTGATGGGACTCGAACCCACAACAACAGGAATCACAATCCTGGATTCTACCATTGAACTACAATCACCATATAGAAACACACTCGGCCACGCTCTGAACCTGGACTCTTAGTAATGTGTTTTTATATGGCGTATCAACAATGCCGTATGCATCCGTCATTGCGTCTGTAATTAGTATCCGAGATTCCGAGCCTCGATATCTATCCCGTAGGTAGCAGTCCCGTGTATGACTTACTAAAAACTGATATACCATATAGAAACACACTCGGGGATGTGCTGAAAGTACCCCTTGATGATCCTAAATCGTTATGTTTTAGAATGTGTTTGTATATGGAATCCATTGTGTGTAGGGCATCGAAACCTACATTAAGCCCCATAACGGGCCTTTATTACCACTTATAAGAACACGGATTCTTGAGGTCATGACTCCCCAATATGGACAGGGTAATTACTCCTGTTTTTACCATATAGAAACACACTACTCTCTTTATAGTCGAAGCCCCGGACGCTTCTCGTAATGTGTTTTTATATGGTACCCAGTAGAGGTAACGCTCCTCTGTCTTTCGATTATCAGTCGAGTGCTCTTCTTTTGAGCTAACCGGGTAAACTTGGCGGAATGGACGGGACTCGAACCCTAGTGCAAATTAAAAATACATTCGAACCCCAGAACTAAATAGTGTTATGAAACACTGTCCTAAATGTGGAGCCGAACACGATAAACCAGGCATTTTCTGTTCTCGCTCTTGTGCTAACTCAAGAGTCAGAGACCAAGCCTTCAAGGATAATGCCAGCGCTTACGCTAAAGCCAATCCAGTGGGCTGGGCCGCCAATCCAAAAAGCCCTCGAAGTGGGGAGGGGATTAAGAAAAAGTGGGCCGCTTTCAGAAAAAATTTAAAATGTTGCGAATGCGGTATCGAATTTGAAGTACCATATTCGCAACGAAACAGAAAATACTGTTCTGTTGATTGTAGCAACAAAAATAAATTCCACGTAAATTCAAACAGAAAGAAAACATCAATTCACAACGGATTTAAAATGGATTCTGGCGCAGAACTCGCATTCGCTCAGTTATGTGATAAAAATTCAATTCATTGGGTCAAAAATACGACCGTGTGGTTTGAATACTTACCAGGTAAAAGATACTACCCTGATTTCTATCTTAAAGATTTTGATCTATGGGTGGAAATAAAAGGCAAGCGTTATTTTAGAGAGGATGATCCAATCAGATGGGCATCGGTACCAAACCACGAAGTGATATGGTCCAATAAAATAACATTACCTACTAAAATAATGGCGACCGAGAAGGGGATCGAACCCTCCTGAATATCCGCAGTGACAGTGCGGCGACCACACCAAGCAGTCCCCTCGGCCTATAGTTATAAAGAAGCCCTGAGTTAGTGCAAACAAGATAGACTTGAGTGGTTCGCTTTCGGGCGGATGATATTGGTGGGCTATCGCGGATTCAAACCACGCAACAACTCTATGTTGTAGAGTTAGGATTTCCAATCACTCTAAAGCCTATAAATTTGATCCAGATTACACGGCGTTAAGAATAGGTACCCTAGCTTAACTTCTGTCCGGTGGCAGGTCTTTCCGCTAACCAACTACGCTACCATTCCTAAACTGGATGCAGGACCTAGAATCGCACTAGGGACTGGAGCTTATGAGACTCCCGAGATACTACTTCTCCATCCTGCGGCAAACTTGGTGGACCGACGGGGATTCGAACCCCGGACTCTAGAATGCAAATCTAGTGCGTTCCCAATTACGCCATCAGCCCAAATTTTGGTGGATGCGGTTGGAGTCGAACCAACAGTGCCAAGGGCGGGAGATTTACAGTCTCCTGGGGTTACCAGTTTTCCTACACATCCATATAACTTATTATACACTCTACCAGCTATGCTGTCAACATCTAGTTTATCTTTCTAGTGCTGTAGTAGAGTGTGTATTAAAATGCTCTAGACTATGTCTGTTCCGGCGCTTTCGGGACGCTATGAGAACATTTTAATACGCTACCATTTTCTTTCCACAAGAGGAAATGCCATCCGGTAGGCCGCCCATTTGCTAGTTATTATAGTGTCTAGCGTGGATCTCGTTTCCACTTTTTAACACTTGAAAAACAAAAACCCCAGGGTGTTTAGTCCTGGGGTCCTTTGGAGTTAGAGTGTAGTTGTATTACACTTTGGTCTCCCGGACCCCGATCTTAATCTCTGGTGTGCGATCATTATTTGACATTTCGAACGCAGACCATAAGGCGGCAGGGCAATAGCCTAGCTGACTTGCGGTTCCTTGTATCAAATGTTTATGTAACGACTGCATTTTAGTTTCCAATTTTTCCTTAAAATTTATACGTCTTTTTATATAACGTATGCTTCTATTGTAGTGCCTTTCAACACCACTGTCAACAACTTTTGGTATCTTTTTTGTTGTTTTTTTACAACAAGTATTTATACCTTGCTTGCTAACATGTATTTATTATATGTTTATTTAGTCTTTGTGTCAACCACTATTTAGATATTTCCTGGATCTTTTAGGCCTAGTTGCTCAAAACCCCAAGATCTTTCATTGCAGCCATTGCAATTATAACATCTTCCTACTTCTTGAGAGTTGCAGGTATGTGTGATGTAATATAGTTTATTTTGTTCCAAACGGTTGCACAGGTCGATGATATGAGTCTTGTTTAATTTTTCTAGCGGTGCTCTGAACCAGTAACTTGTTTGATAGGGAACAGGATCCCACCCAATCATATGTTGTGGCTGTTGATCTATCAACCCTAAAAAAGCCATGTGATACCCTAAACGCCATGCTTCTCTTACTCCAGATTCTACCTGTTGTTGTTGCGGTAGATCGGGATTGCCCACAGTAATAGGGTCTTGATAAGGTAACCCAAAGTTATCATTGATGTGTGCCACCACTAACTTAGAAAAAATCTTAGACCCTTCTGTTCTTTGAATAGTCAACGGCACTATGGTATGTGGATTTCCAAACTCTTTGTTTACCTGTAGAAGGATATGGTAAAGTAATGCACTATCAATACCACCACTGAGAAAAACGGCAATCCTGCCAGGAGTTTCGGGTAACTCTATTTCTACAGTTCGCTGATCTTTTTTTGGACCGCACTGAAAACTCTTTGTCAACATATTAAAAATAAGTTACATTAGATTTAAAAGGATACAAAATCTCGTTGTTTTCCAAAGGTGTGTTCTTGCGTGTTTCAATCCACAAAGTTGTTCCGATACCTAATGCCAATGTTGCCGGCATACTTTGATTGCCAATCATCATCTTAGCACCTGCAATCAATCTAGCCAATGCTAGTCCGTCGCTGGTAGGTTCATAGTGTACTTTGACTTTCATTGTTTCTTCAAACCAAGCATGGTCTTCAGGTAAGCCCACAAAAAACGCTTGGTCAACAAGATTACGCTCAAGCCAGTTGACCCATTCTTCTACCTTACTAACATCATCAGTGCCCTGCAAATAGTGAGGGTTTCTTGAAATACAAATAGGACGGCCTGGTATCACTGTGGGCTTATCTACTTCAACATAGGGATCTATTTGTAGTGTTCTAAAGTTTTCTTGTAGGTCCACACCCATGGCATTGGCATATTGGTTAGCAAAGTTGCGTGGCCAAATGGGATCATTCATATGATGAGCAACTCGTTCTAACTCAAAATCCACTGTTTCGCCTTGCCATACAGCAAACTTGGTTAGACAACTTTGTATTTCCATAATAGGAGCAAGGAAATCAAAGTCGCCCTGTGTCATACGACCGCTGTGACGACCTGCGTTGCCCCAACCAATACTGGCCGCTACCTTGTCCATATAGTTAAGACGAAGATAGTAGTCACCACCTCCTTGTGTTTTAACAAAGGCTAGGCTGCTAAATGTATCTCCAGTACTACCCGAATGTGTAAATGATGCCATATTACTCTGGATAAAAATCGTAAACAGAATGTGTTGCGTTGGGTACGATCATGTCTTGGTATTTTTCTAAATTCTCAACAATGATACGGGGAAAATAATCATCAACAGTGACATATTCAAAACGCTCAACATAGTTGAATCCTAGAAATCCTACCTTGTTGGCAATCATGTAGTCAACATCAACTGTGTCTGCCAAGCCCTTAGATTCTGCGTGGGCAAAGTTCTTTAGTTTATTGGCTGCAAAATCATTGTGTCCGAAGTAAGTCCAGTGCCAGCCGCCGTGGTCAATGATAACGCTGTTGGTATTGGTATCAACAATGGGCAAGTTACTTCTATTAAAAGTAAACTTACGTTCACGTTGAGCATCTGTAAACTCACTGGCACGAGTCACAATAATGTTACGTTGTCTTGCATGTGGTTGTACCATTAGGAAGTTAAGTTTGAAATAAAACAACGGGATGCCTAGAACATATCTAGAATATCCATTAGTGTCTTCTTTGATAAGTTCGATGGCTTCTGGGCGAGGAATCTCGTCACAGTCTGAAACAATGACTAAATCATCAGGTTGTAAGTCAGTTAACCCTCTACGCAGTTCTCTACGTTGGAAGTTTTCGTTTACCCAAGTATTAGGATCACCGGGCATGTCATCCAACATGATGTGTCTAATCTTACTGCTATATTTTTCAAATCGTTCCCAGTTATCTTTTAGATAAAAAGGTTTGGGGTTACTTTGGTGTGTAAGGTTGCCTTCGGCAATAACAAAGAAGTCTACGGTATCCCATAGTTCTTGTAGTCTAAGTTCTAGTATATCAAACTCGTTATAAAATGTAAAACAATCAAAAACTCTCATTTATTCTCTCTTTATGGTATTTGTACAAAGGCGTGGACGTCATTAAATTCTACTGACAGATTTGGTAAAGCATCTCTAAATGCTTGGGCAACATCGGGACTCCATGCGTCGTCGCCTACAATCAATCCTCCCGATTTCATTTTTGGAAAAAAGTTTTGAATATCTTTAATAACACCTTGGTAACTATGGTCACCATCGACAAGCAAAAAGTCTATGCTATTATCTTCGTAAAGTGCGGCTGCTTCTTCACTGGTCATAGCATGTAGATTATACAGGCCTGCTACTGGTGCTAGTCTTTCGTGAAACCCCTCAATATGATAATCCTGCCATTCTTCGGGCTGCGACTCTGCTGATGCAGCATAGTGTGACAAAGGTTTCATTGGATCTATACAATCAAAACGAATCTTTTTACCGCTGTTAACAATCTCAACGCACATATATGCTGTGGACTTACCTTTGAAGCTGCCTATCTCAACAAACAGAGCTCCGTCGTCTGCTTGAGCAACTACATCTTTATATACATAGTCATAACTGAACCAACCGTGTATATTTTCATAAAAATGTTCCATATTTCCCTTTAAATGGTTGTTATTTAAAAAATATTTATAGTATACTATAACACATGGAAATATTTTTAGCAACCTAGCGGCTCACTAAATATTTCTAAAATAGTTAAAGGATTACAATGAACATAGCAGTCGTAAGTTTGAACAATCAAGGATACCAGCCGTTGGCTGATTTGACCTGGGATCAAAATAAAGCACTTTACGCAGAACGACATGGATATGCATACGCTTGCAAAACTGACAACTTTTACAATGTAAACATTGGGTTTGAAAAGATTTGGTTTTTGAGAGACATGCTGGAAGGCTATCCAGACATCGAATGGATTTGGTGGACCGGTTGTGACACACTGATCACTAACTTTACAATCAAGTTAGAGGACATTATAGATAACAACTATCATTTTATCATTGCCACAGACTGCAATGATATCAATGCAGACAGTTTTCTTGTTAGAAACAGTCCAGAGGGACGAGCTTACATTCAAATGATCATTGACCAGTACCCACTGTATTATAATCACAACTGGGCCGAACAACAAGTTATGATTGATACCTATGAGGACAATAAAGGCATTATCAAAATCGTTCCTCAAAAAACATTTAACTCCTACGATTGTAAACTATATCCTAACCAAGCCGCAGTTGATCGCCACGGTAACTCCAGTGATTGGACCAAGGGCGACTTATTGATTCACTGGCCAGGAACAAGTTTGCCACATCGTATGCAACTAGCACAATACTATCTAACTCAAGTTGTAACAGAATGAAAATCTATATAACTGGTGCTTCTGGGTTTATTGGTAAAAACCTTGTTGAGTTTTATCAAGGCCACAAGATTCTAACGCATACTCGAGATTCTTATATAGAAAAACAATGTGATTATTTCAAACCGGATCTAATCATTCATTGTGCCGCAGAGATATACAAACCTGAAGTTATGATGAGTAGTAACATCATACTAACTTATAACTGCTTGGAGTATGTAAGAAAGAACCCTACAACTCGAATGGTACATATTGGATCTAGTGCTGAATACGGACCAATGCCCAGAGCCAGTGCTGAAACAGATCGTATCAATCCTGTTGATATGTATCAGGCCACTAAGGGTGCAGCCACTCTATTGTGTCAAGGCTATGCTAGACAATATGAATTAGATATTAAGATTGCCCGTGTTTATAGTGCGTTTGGTAATCACGAGAAGCCACACAGGTTGTTTAGTAGATTATACGATGCATTCTTTAATGACCAACCTATGAATTTGTTTAGTGGCGAGCACGATTTTATCTACATTGATGATTTTGTTAGGGGCATCGATATATTGGCCAATGCTCCTGCTGAGCCCGGTGATATTGTAAACTTCGGTTCAGGTATTCAGACCAGTAATCTAGAAGTATTAAATGCTTGGCAAGAAGTTACCGGACGTACCGGACCAGTCACCTATGTTGATAAAATGGCCAAGGCCTTTGAAAGTGATGTTTGGATCTGTGATACAACATATGCCAAACATAGATATGGGTTTGAGGTTGAATATAGCCTTAAACAAGGTATTGAAGAACTGATTAGGAATAAACAAAAATGAGACTAATGGCTATTACTATTTTTGATTACTTTAAAGATCGTCTTTCTTCTTTGGAAAACAACTATTTAGAAATCGGTATATGGCATGGAACGAGTGTATCTGAACTTGCTAAACTTTTTCCTAATAAAACTATATATGCGATTGATCCGTTTATTGAGGACGGGTTTACTTCCCACGAATCATCTATACAGCAAGGTGATCAACTATCTGATAATCGAAATATCGTTTTAGAAAATATCAAAGGTCTTACTAATCTCCACTTGTATGAAATGACCAGTAAAGATTTTTTCGATTCTCTTACACAGGATACAATCTCCCAAATGAATGTGTCTCATGTTATGATAGATGGTAGCCATCATTATGATGATGTTATATTAGATACACAACTAGCAATGACAGTTATCGGTAATAAGGCAGGTACTGTAGCATTTGATGATACTAATCTAGAAGGAGTTGAAAAAGCAATGAATGAGTTTCATAGCAATACACTTAATAGAATTGAATCATTTGAAGATATGCACCCAAACACAAGAATATATAAAATTAAATCACTATGAACGAACTTGAAAAACGATTAGTTGATATCACATATCAAGAAAAACTAAGCCACCTTAGCAGTACACTTAGTGCGCTGCCTATTATTGAAGAAATCTACGCAAAACGTCGAAACGACGAAGTGTTTATTCTCAGCAATGGACACGCAGGGCTGGCCTTGTATGTAGTTCTGGAAAAATACTACGGTGTTGATCCAGTAGAAATGATACACAAACATGGCATCCATCCAGGAAAAGATTTGCCTAATCATTTGTATTGCTCAACAGGCAGTCTAGGTAGTGGTCTTCCTGTTGCTGTTGGACACGCATTGGCCACACCTGATAAGAAAGTCTACTGTATGATCAGTGATGGTGAAGCCGCAGAAGGTAGTATTTGGGAAAGTCTACGCTTTATTCAAGAGCATCCTGTTGACAATCTAGAAGTATATGTTAATATTAATGGTCTAAGTGCATATGATCCTGTGGACATCGAATATCTAACAGCAAGATTAAAGGCATTCTTGCCACGCATTAATATTCGTATTAGTACACCACCGAGTTGGTCGTTTGCTCAAGACCTATTGACACATTACTATGTGCTGAAAGACAACGATTATAAAGAGGTATTAGCATCATGAGAAAAGAATGTGCTCAACTATTGTTAGAAGAAATGTCAGTGAACGACCGTATCCGAGTTGTTACTGCTGATTTGGGATTTGGTATTCTGGATCACATTCGCAATGCTTATCCGGATCAATTTTATAATGTAGGCGCCGCCGAACAACTCATGATTGGTGTAGGTATCGGTATGGCTGAACAAGGATTGATTCCAGTTTGCTATTCGATGAGTTCGTTCTTATTGTATCGCCCTTTTGAGTTCTTGCGTAACTATGTCAACTATGAAAAGATTCCAGTCAAACTACTTGGATCTGGCAGAGACTATGATTACAGTCACGATGGTGTTACACACTGGGCACATGATGATGAAGCAGTATTAAGTTCATTGCCTAACATCGACATCTATAAACCTAAAACCCTTGAGGATTTGAACACAGATTTTGCGGAATGGATCAACAGTGACCGTCCTGCTTACTTAAACTTAACGAGAAAACTATGAACACCAAAGTTGTATATGTAACTGGTTGTTTAGGTTTTATTGGATATCACGTTACCAAGGCCTGCCTAAATCAAGGTTGGTATGTGCGTGGTGTAGATAAAATGACCTATGCTGCCAATGTTAATCTATTGCCCGAGTTAGAAAAATATGGCAATAAGTTTATTTTTGAAAATAAAGATATTAATGATTTAGATATTCTGTATGAATGTGACTATGTGATTAACACCGCAGCAGAGACTCATGTAGATAACTCTATTGCCAGTAGTGAAGTATTTGTTCGTAGTAACATTGACGGTGTTCATCATTTGTTGGAACTTATTAAACAAAAGCATAAGTTTAAAATGCCTACATTGTTACACTTTAGTACAGATGAAGTATATGGTGATATTGTTGAAGGATTTCATAGTGAAACAGATTTGTTGAAACCCAGCAATCCTTATAGTGCTACCAAGGCTGCTGCCGATATGCTGGTCACTGCTTGGGCAAGAACCTATGGAGTTCCTTATGTTATTGTTCGTCCTACCAACAACTATGGCATTGGGCAGTATACAGAAAAGTTTATTCCTCACACAATCAAATATTTAAGCCTAGGTAAACCGGCTCCTTTGCACGATGCGGGAACACCTAGACGCACTTGGTTACATGCCAGCGATACTGCTAGTGCTATTATCACTATTATCAATCACGGTGTTACTAATGAAATTTATAACATCTCGGGCAACTATGAAGAGTCTAATCTAACAGTGGCAAAGATGATTATCAAGGGCATGGGACTTAAAGGAGATCCTATGCAATACCTAGATACTAGTATTCGCCGAGCTGGTCAGGATGTGCGGTATGCTATCGATGACACTAAACTACAAGATCTAGGATGGAATCCTGTGGCTGATTTTTCTAAAGAACTTAAATCTATTATTAAGTATTATACCAAGAACTTTATTTGGTAAGTTAGATAAGTACTTGATGCTTACAACAATTCTATATACACTCATAGTCACACATATTACCATAGTATGTGTGACTTTATTTTTACACCGTGGTCAAACACATCGAGGGATAGAGTTTCATCCTATACTCAGTCACTTTATGCGACTTTGGCTATGGCTAACAACTGGTATGGTTACTAAACAATGGGTGGCCATACATCGCAAACATCACAGATTCAGTGACCAAGAAGGAGATCCACATACTCCTCACATATATGGTATATGGCGTGTATTGTTTACTGGTGCAGTATTTTATTCACGATCCGCACGGGATCAAGCACTAGTAGAACAATACGGAGCAGGTACTCCTGATGATTGGATTGAACGCA
>Ga0208622_1000077_pt1 | contig 44388 bp, 47 predicted proteins | sample CryBogCBH12Jul09_FD_184621 | JGI IMG/M metagenome (GOLD analysis project Ga0208622, IMG submission 184621) | Freshwater microbial communities from Crystal Bog, Wisconsin, USA - CBH12Jul09 (SPAdes) | ecosystem: Environmental > Aquatic > Freshwater > Lake | place: Crystal Bog, Wisconsin, USA... | reverse complement strand
TATCCAACGCGTCCGTACCTTGGTCGCTGGAGCTACCAAGCGTCAGAACGTCTGTTCATCTTGCCTCAAGGCTGGAAAGGTAGTCCGCTAACTTCCTCTTCTTTAGAGTAAGCGCGTGACCCCTTCTTCAAACCCTCTGATCTATGCCCATCGCGGGGCCTCTTTTGACTACCCCGAAATGTCGCGCGAGGCCTACTTGGCAGCTGTCGAGCAGGGCGCCGATGGATTTGAGTGCGATCTTCGCCTCACCAAAGATGCCGTCCTAATCTGTTGGCATGACGCCACCATGAAGCGCGTCGCAGATTGCGATCTTGTGATTGCTGATGCAACGTACGCCGAGATCAACTCTGCCTATCCGGTCGTGACTCTCGAAGAGCTCCTAGAAATTGCCATTGAACATCGCAAGGGGTTAGCGCTCGAGACAAAACACCCAGTTCCGACACATGGGGCCGTTGAACGCGAGCTCTTAAAAATTCTTGCAGAGTATCGAAGTCGAATTGATGAGGCAGGCATCTCGGTTGCGATCATGTCCTTCTCCTGGTTTGCGATTGCGCGCTTGCGTCGCTCGCCGTGGGACACCGTCTACCTAATCCCCTATCGCTGGTTTGCACTCTTCAGTCCCGGTCACTCCATTGGACCAGCCGTTTCAGCAATTAAGAATTTGCGAAGAGCCCGCCTGGGGCATCGCAAGATCTTTGTCTGGACGGCAAATACTGCAGAGCAGATCCTGCTCTGTAAGGCGAAGGGCATCGATGTCATGATGACCGATCGCCCAGCTTTTGCGCGCACTATTCTGGAAAGTGCGTAAAACCTTTATGCACTGCTAGTTCGCCGTTTACGCGAACGCCTTTACCCAGGACAACTCGACCGATCTCGATTGCTTGCCGCGGGAAGGGCAGGTGTGGCGAGATGGTGGCGACAAAGATGTGATCCTCTCCGCCATGGAAATCAATCAGTTCATCTGTGCGTATTTCAATTCCAACACCTGAAGCGCGGGCAATGTGTCCGAGTTCTGATATCAATCCATCACTGACATCACACATCGCAGATACTCCGGCTAAAGCAAAATCGCGCGCCGCTATGTAATCAACCACTGGCCTGCGATGCGCCAAGGTCCGTTCATCGGTAATTCCCTGCTGCAAAAGTTTCAGCCCCGCGGCAGACTTCCCGGGCAGATCGTTAATGATGACGAGGTCCCCCACTTTGGCGCCACTTCGCAAGATCGGATCCTTAACCGATCCATACACCGCAATCGATATAACCAAATCCCTCGCGGCGGTAATGTCGCCACCAACTACTTGTGCGCCAACCTTTGCAGCCTCATCAACAATTCCCCGGGCCAACTCTTGAATTTCTGAAACACTCAACCCGGCGGGCAGCGCGGCGGCAACTAATAGGTATTCGGCCTTTCCACCCATCGCGTAGATATCTGCGAGGTTAGCGGCGGTTATCTTGGCGCCGATTTCAAAGAGAGATGACCATTCGCGCTTAAAGTGGACTCCCTCAACCGCGATATCCGTCGATAGGGCGACCTTGGACTTTGGCTGGGCGATGACCGCTGCGTCATCCCCGATCCCCACCAAGATTGATGGATTGGGAGTAGGAACAGCCTCAAAAATCGCCTTAGCCGCAGCGATGAGCTCTGACTCACTTGCCATCGAAAATCGCGCTCCTGCCCACTCGGTTCTAGGAGTAGCCTAGAGCCCATGCGGGTCAGCCCCGCCTAGCAGCGCAGCTAGAGGTCGTAAGTGAAGGAGTCCACATGTCTGTTCAGGTTTACATCTTGATTCAAACTGATGTCGGCAAGGCTTCCAGCGTTGCAAAAGCTATCTCGCAGATCGCAGGAGTTACGTTGGCTGAAGGCGTCACCGGTCCATATGACGTGATCATGCGCGCTGAGTCCCCAAGCATGGAGGAGCTAGGTCGCGGAGTTCTCTCTAAGGTCCAGGCCGTTCCTGGCATCACTCGCACCCTCACCTGTCCGGTGACCACCTACTAAGGGATGGCTGCACCAAAACCTGTAATCCTCGCCATTCAAAATGACGAGACTGATGCCCCTCACCTAGTTGGAATCTGGCTAGAGGAGATTGGCTTTGAGATCACCGTGCTGCGTGCCTATGCAGGTGAAGCAGTCCCAACCTCCGTACCAGACGGAATAGCCGCGCTACTTCCTCTAGGCGGACATATGAACGCCGTCGAGGATCATCTCCATCCTTGGCTCGCACCCGAACGTGCCCTCCTCAAGAATGCGATCGATCGCGACATCCCGATCTTTGCCATCTGTCTTGGCACTCAATTGCTTGCGGTCGCTGGTGGAGGGCGTGTCGAGAAAGCCGAAGTTGGCGAAGTAGGCATCTATCAAATCAACCGTCTTGATGTACCCGATTCAATCTTTAACTTTGAATCTGTACCTGCTGCACAGTGGCATGAGGATCAAGTAACAGTTCTACCTGACGGAGCAACACTGCTAGCTTCGAGCGAGCGTTGCCAAAATCAGATCTATCGAATTGGCACCAAGACATATGGAGTGCAGTTCCACCCCGAGATTGATCTTGAAATCGTAAAGTGGTGGGAGGCCGAAGCCGATAACGCTTTCAAGGACTCCGGCAAGCAGACTATTCAACCTGAGATGGCAGTAGCTGAAGCAGAGTTGATCAAGACCTGGAAGCCCATCGTCCAAAGTTGGGGCCGCGAAGTTCTAAAAGGTTTGTAAGGCAATGGCACTTTTAATTGCTGCTGAAGACCCGCGTACACCTGATGTGAAGGCTCTGCTACAAACACATTTAGATTTCTGCCACGAAGTTACTCCTGCCGAGCACTCATTCGCACTAGACGTCGAAAAATTGCGGGCTCCCGGAATCACGGTCTTTGCAGCGCGCGAAGATGGGCAGCTTTTAGGAGTCGGAGCTCTCAAGGAACTCGATTCAGAATCCGGTGAACTTAAATCAATGCACACCGCCAAGGCCGCACGTGGAAAAGGAATTGGTACGGCAATGGTCCGACACATCTTGGAACACGCACGATCGATCGGATTGCATCAAGTGAATCTCGAAACCGGAAGCCATCCCCCAAACGAACCCGCTCGGAAACTTTATGAATCGCTCGGATTTCAACCCGCAGAGGCCTTCGGAGATTATGTACCGAGCGAGTTCAACACCTTCATGAGCATCGCGCTGTAATTACTGCGCAGTCATTCCGCCATCTGCAGAGACGATGGATCCCGTCATAAAGGACGACTCATCCGACGCGAGGAATAACACCAAGTTAGCGATCTCTCTGGACGTTCCAGGACGTCCAATTGGTTGGAAAGAGTCAATGGTCTTGTAAACGTGATCCAATCCGCCCAGCATCTTTGCATGCGCGTGATTGATGGGAGTGTCGACCCAACCTGGACAGATCGCATTGCAACGAATCCCCAGTTTTGCGTAATCCAAGGCGATACCGCGAGTAAACATCACAATCGCACCCTTTGAAGCGGAGTAGACGCTGAGATACGGCTCTGAAACCAATCCATTGACGCTCGACATGTTAACGATAGACCCGCTCCCCTTTTTGAGCATGTGGGGAATTGCTGCGCGCGTTAAGTACATCGCGCCCTTGACATTCACATTCAATGTCCGGTCAATCGTCTCATTGCTTACTTCGTGAAAGACACCGGGCAGGTTAACGCCGGCGTTGTTGACCAAGATATCGACGCTTCCAAAATCAGCCGCAGTTTTTTCGACTAGCTCGCTGCACGCGCTCGAGTCTGAGATATCGATCGCAGCCCAAGTGGCATGACCGTCGGTTGAAATGATCGAATCTGCAGTGGCTTTAGCTGCGCTCTCGTTGATGTCAGCACAGACAACTGTTGCGCCCTCTTCAGCTAGACGAATCGCACTTGCCTGGCCGATACCTGATCCAGCCCCGGTAACAATTGCGACTAGCCCTGCGACTCTGCCTGCCATCTCTTCAACTCCTTTTGTGAGGGGAAAGAAATTCACCCGCCTACCTTTCGGTCGACGGGTGAATTCTACTTAGTACCTGTTTTTATGCATCGATATTGCGAACTGGTCCCTTGAAGTGGTTCTTTGCTCCTGCAAACCACCAGATCAAAGCTCCGCCAACAATCACAACAACTGCGATTGGAGCGTATTGCACGGTATCCCAGTTGAAGCCCTTATGGAAAGGAACTCCTGATGGAACAGTTGGGAGCATGAAGTAGATGGAAACGATCACTACTTCTAGAACTGCAAGAGGAGCAATCCACTTCCACTTCTTCCCCAAGTTCCAATCACCTTGAACAAACTTATCTCCCATGCGCCAACGCAAATAAATTGGAATGGCGAATGCGGAGAAGAGTCCAATAACTGTAATTGAGGTGATAGCGAAGAAGGCAACTGGGTAACCAGGTGCTCCCTTTGGTGCGTAAAGGGCTGGCAAGGTGATGATTGTCGCCGCTGCAGCAAGACCGATTGCAGCATTGGACGGATTGCGATTCTTGTCCAACTTCGACCAGATCGCGTGTCCTGGAACTGCCTTGTCACGAGAGAAAGCGAAGAGCATGCGTGAACCAGCAGTGACGCAAGACATTCCGCAAAGGAATTGACCTACGCAACTGATAATGAACACAAGCTTTGCCCAGATTCCCAAGCCCAGCGCCGTCACGATAACTGCGCCGGAAGAACTTCCGCCCTTTGTGATGGCATCTGGGTTGGTGATTGAGAAGAGCATTGCAAGCAACATGATCCAGCCGGCAACGCCTGAGTAGGCGATCGACTTCCAGAGGCCCTTAGCGGCTTCGACTGAGGCTCCACCTGTCTCTTCTGAGACGTGAGCTGAGGCATCAAATCCAGTGAGGGTGTACTGGGAGAGCAAGAAACCTAGAGGGAAGATGTACCACCAGAACTTGCCACCATGCGTTGCAAAACCACTGTTATTGATCTGATGTGTGAAGACAAATGATGCTGATGCGTGGTGAGTTGGGTAGAAGATAAAGATCAAGATGATCGCCGCGACACCCGCAACGTGCCACCAGACATTTACACCCTGGAACTGGTGAATAACCTTGGCACCGAAGACGTTGATAGCAACGTGCAAAATGATGATCACCAGGAAGAGCAGGAAGGACTGCTTCAAGTCAGATGTATTCCAGAACTTTGGATAATAGTTCTGCAGCGCATTCTGCATAAAGAGAGCGAGACCAAAGTCCACGCCCGCAGTCACGGCAATCAAGCCCATGAGATTGAGCCAGCCTGTAATCCATCCGTGGATTGGCTTACCCAATTTGAGTGACCAGTAATAGATTCCGCCGGCGGTAGGCATGGCAGAGACGAGCTCTGACATCGATAGCCCAACAAGCATCACGAAGGCAGCGACAAGGGGCCAGCCGAGTGCGATAGCAACAGGGCCACCGTTATTCCAAGCTTGGCCGAAGGTTGTGAAGCAACCTGAGAGGATCGAGATGATTGAGAAGGAGATTGCAAAGTTATTGAAGCCTGACCACTTACGGTCGAACTCCTGTTTATATCCAAGTTCCGCTAATTTTTTCGCATCTGCATCATGAGTATTGCTCATATATTGTGCGTCCCATCCGTTAGTCGGTGATCCGAATTCCGAGGGGTGCCAGGGGATGCTCCCACCGCGGATTGAGGGTAAGTGTGCCTTGTCACTTTGCCTTTTGGAAGGGAGTTCGGGGTAGTTTCTCAGGGTTTTTATATCGCTCGCCACGAACCATCTTCTATTGTGCGCCCCTTGCCCCGCTAGTAACCTGACTCTCTTCAACCACTCGAACCCATGCGTTCGACTTATCGGAGGTATTTGTGTCTCTCTCCTTGGAGCAGTTAAAGGAAGATGTAGCTAGCGGAAAGATCGACACAGTTGTAGTCGGTGCAACGGATATGCAGGGTCGCATGCAGGGTAAGCGCATTCACGCACCCTTCTTCATCGCCGATACTATTAAGAATGGCACCGAGGGATGTAACTACCTCCTCGCAGTAGATATAGATATGAATACCGTGCAGGGGTACGACGTATCTTCGTGGGATACCGGGTATGCCGATATGGGAATGGCTCCAGATTTCGAGACTCTTCGCTACCTGCCTTGGCACGAGGGCACTGCCATGGTCGTGGCTGACTTCGTCGACCACCACAAGCATGGGATTTCAGTTTCACCGCGCACCATCCTGAAGAACCAACTCGCTCGCCTTGATGCTGCTGGAATGCTGGCGCTCTGCGGAACTGAGCTTGAATTTATCGTCTTCCAAGATACCTTTGAGCAGGCTTGGGACAAGGGCTACAAAGATCTAACTCCCGCCAACCAGTACAACGTCGATTACTCGCTCATGGGTACAGCGCGCGTTGAAAAATTGCTCCGTGCGATCCGTCTCAACATGCATGGTGCTGGATTAATTGTCGAGTCCGCGAAGGGTGAATGTAACTTCGGACAGCACGAGATCGCCTTTAGATACGAAGATGCACTGCGCACTTGCGACAACCACTCGATTTACAAGATGGGCGCTAAAGAGATTGCATCTCAACAAGGGTGCTCGCTTACCTTTATGGCGAAGTTCAATGAGCGTGAAGGAAGCTCCTGCCACATCCACCTCTCCTTCCGTGGCAAAGATGATTCTGCAGTCCTTGCAGGAGATGCCGGTGATGGACTTTCAGTCATGGGTCGCCACTACCTGGCGGGTATTCAGGCACACATGCGTGAGCTCACCCTGCTCTTCGCCCCCAATATCAATTCATACAAGCGCTACCAATACGGAACCTTTGCCCCAACTGCCCTTAAGTGGGGTCGAGATAATCGCACCTGCGCTCTGCGCCTAGTCGGTCAGGGCCACTCCCTTCGTATCGAAAATCGGGTACCTGGTGGCGATGCCAACCCATACCTCGCTGTCGCGGGAATGGTTGCTGCCGGCCTCGATGGAATTGAAAATGAGCTGGTTCTCGAGCCAGCCTTCGAAGGCAACGCCTATGCTCTCGATACCGCCCGCGTTCCAACCTCGCTCAACGAGGCGCGTGATCTTTGGGCCAATAGCGAATGGGTCAAGAAGACCTTCGGCGCAGATGTTCAGAAGCACTACACGCATATGGCCGACACCGAAATTGATGCCTTCAGCCGCGCAGTCACCGACTGGGAACGCTTTCGCAACTTCGAACGTATGTAAGGTAACTTCTCACCATGAGCCTATACACAGTCATTAACCCTGCCAGCGCGCTTCCAGTTGCTGAGGTGGTCCTCGCAGATCTAGAAGATACCGATCTGGTCATCGAGCGTGCACACAAGGCATTCGATAGTTGGCGCAAGGTCAATCCGGGCGATCGCGCTAAGTTATTGCGCAACTTTGCTCGTGTGGTCGATGAACACATTGAAGAGTTGGCGGCCTTAGAAGTCATCAATTCGGGTCACACCATCGGAAATGCGCGCTGGGAAGCCGGCAACGTTCGTGACTGCTTGAATTATTACAGCGCCGCACCCGAGCGCCTCTTTGGTCGCCAGATTCCAGTCCCTAACGGAATCGATATCACCTTCAAGGAGCCGCTTGGCGTAATCGGCATCATCGTCCCTTGGAACTTCCCTATGCCAATTGCTGGCTGGGGATTTGCTCCTGCTTTGGCTGCCGGAAATACAGTTGTTTTGAAGCCTGCCGAGCTCACTCCCCTCACTGCAATTCGCCTCGGCGAACTAGCGGTAATTGCAGGAATTCCCGAAGGTGTCTTCAACGTAATTCCCGGCAAGGGCAGCGTTGTTGGTGAGCGTTTCGTTACCCATCCGCACGTTCGCAAGATTGTCTTCACCGGATCAACAACCGTAGGCAAAGGCATCATGCGCGGTTGCGCAGACCAAGTGAAGCGTTTGACCCTAGAACTCGGCGGCAAGAGCGCCAACGTCATCTTTGCTGATGCCGATATCGAGAAGGCGGCCGCAGGCGCTCCAGGCGCAGTCTTCGATAACGCTGGTCAAGATTGCTGCGCTCGTTCCCGCATCCTGGTGCAGCGCTCGGTGCTCGATTCCTTTATGGAGAAGTTCGAAGTTGCCGTTAAGAAGTTCCGCGTGGAATCTCCGGAACTCGAAACTGCCGAGATGGGTCCGCTGATCTCTGCGACACAACTCGAGCGCGTCCGCGAATACATTCCCGAGGGAAGCAACGTTGCCTTCACCGGCAATAAGCCAGATAGCGCCGGATTCTGGATGGCCCCAACCGTTCTTCTTGCTACTTCAACTCAAGATCGCGCATATCGCGAAGAGATCTTTGGACCAGTTGTATCAGTGCTTCCTTTCGAAGATGAAGCAGATGCGATTCGTCTTGCCAATGATTCCGAGTACGGCCTCTCAGGATCGATCTGGTCCCGCGATATCGGTCGCGCCGTTCGAGTATCGCGCGCCGTCGAAGCCGGAAACCTCTCAGTCAACTCCAACTCATCGGTCCGTTACTGGACTCCATTCGGTGGCTACAAGCAATCCGGCCTAGGGCGCGAGCTCGGACCAGATGCACTCGACGCCTTCACTGAGACCAAGAACGTATTCTTCGATACCAACAACTAATTCATTTAAGAGAAGGATCTTCCAATGTGTCGCTTGATGGGATTTGTATCCGCTGACGAAAAGACTCTCGTGGAGGCTGCAGGTGCGGGGTTTAGTGATTTTGCTGCGCTATCTGCTCGCCACGGTGATGGTTGGGGCATCGCAACGTGTAACGTCGAAGCACATCCAACCTTGCTCGTTGAACCTACTCGAGCTAAAGAGAGCAGTGTCTTTGATGAAGCCGCACACAATCTCAAATCAAATGGCGCGCTGCTCCACCTACGTTGGGCGACAGGCACCTTAGCGATCAACGAGGGAAACACTCACCCGTTCGCCTATCGTGACTACTCGTTCATCCACAATGGAGCGTTAACTCCACCTGATCCGATCCTTCCTTTCGTCGAAGCTAAGTACTTAGCGCTGCGCCGCGGTACCACAGATAGCGAGACCTACTTCTATCTCGTCATCACCGAGATCGAAAAGTTTGGTGTAGAAGAGGGCATTCGCTCCGCCGTCAAAATTATCGCCGAGCACACCGGATACTCGAGCATCAATGCGATGTTCTTGACGCCGACAGAGTTCTTCGTAATCAATGAACATCACAACGAGAGAATTCCAGAGGGAGAACCGTCGGACTACTACGACCTCTTCTACAAAGCCGATAACGGCGAAGTATTAGTTGCCTCATCGGGCTGGCCACAAGATGGTTGGATCGAAATCCCCAATCACCACCTTCTAAAAGTCGTACGTTCCAACCTAGAAATTACTGTCACTCCGCTTAACGGGTGACGTGGGCTGAGCGGGTTAACGCCGCATCAATCAGCCGAGTAATCACTTCGGAGTATGTAACTCCGCCACGTCCCCACAACTTTGGAAACATTGAGGTGGGCGTAAAGCCAGGCATAGTGTTCAGCTCGTTAATAACAACCTCGCCTTTATCCGTGTAGAAGAAGTCAACGCGCGCCAGACCCTCGCACCCTAGGGCCTTAAATGCTTCAATCGCCGACCTCTGAATCTCGGCCTCAACTCCTGCAGGCAAATCTTCCGGGAAGACAACCGTGGTTGCATCATCAAGGTATTTTGCTTCGAAATCGTAGAACTCGTGAGCCCCTAGAAACTTAATTTCGCCCACAGGCGAGGCTTTTGCACTGCCACTACTTTCAAGAACGCCGCACTCAATCTCGCGACCTACGATCGCCTCTTCAATCATTACTTTGGTATCGAACGCAAAACCGTGATCGATGGCCGCTGGAAGTTCGGCAAAGTGCTTCACCTTTGTGGTTCCACGGCTAGAACCGCTCCGAGCGGGTTTTACAAAGACTGGATACTTCAAGTTTTCGATTTGAGAAGCGCTCCACTCCCCCTGCTTAAGAACGATTCCGGGAGCGACCTTGAAACCATGCGCTGCGAAGATAGGTTTAGCAAAGGTCTTATCCATCGCCACCGCGCTAGCCAAAACTCCAGAGCCTACATATCGAATTCCCGCCATCTCGCAGAGCCCTTGCACCGTGCCATCTTCACCATAAGGGCCGTGAAGAAGCGGGAAGAGCACATCGATATTGAGCGCCTGCCCGTTAGAGCTAAATCCATGAACGTCGGCATCGATGGCTGGTAATGATGTATCGACCTCTGGGAGTTTTCCGTCTTTGATGGCGAGCGTTGTCGCTTGATCTACGAGCACCCATTTACCTGAACGAGTAATTCCAATCAGGATCGGATCAAATCGTTCGCGGTCAATCGCGCCGAGAACTCCTCCTGCGGAGATGCATGAGATTTCGTGTTCAGATGACTGCCCACCAAAAACAATTGCGACCCGCTTTTTGCTCATCATAATTCAGCCAGCGTGCTGACGGACATTAACCGCTCCATCGCTTGGTGCGGTGTAATTGATCCAGTTACCGCATCTGCCATAACTTCAATGATAGGGACTTCGACTCCAACTCGGTGTGCCAACTCGCGAATCGCAGGCGCCGATGCGACGCCCTCCACAGTCTTCGCAACCTCCGACCGAGCGCCATCCATCGTGCCGGTTCGGCCATAGGCCTCACCAAATTGACGATTGCGTGAGAGCGCCGAGCCGCAACTCGCGACGATATCTCCCATGCCAGCCAGCCCTAGGAAGGTCAATGGGTTTGCGCCATAGCTCTGTCCAAAGCGCGCCACCTCAGATAAGCCGCGCGTGATGATCATCGCTTGGGTATTTTCACCTAGATTCATTCCAATAGTCATACCTACGGCAAGTGCCACCACGCTCTTCGCGGCGCCTGCGAGTTCGCAGCCGACAAGGTCATCAGAGGGATAGATGCGAAAGTACGGTGTGGTAAATAGGTCGATCATCAGGAGCTGCAATTGAGGATTTGAGGAGGCAGCGACAGCACCGGCGGGTTCCCGTAGCGATAACTCACCAGCGAGATTGGGTCCAGTGATTAGACCAATCAAGGAAGAAACAGTGCCGAGCTCTTCAACGATCACCTCAGTCATTCGCGACATGGTCTCCGCTTCGATGCCTTTAAGTGTGGAGATGATCGGTAGATCCTTTGGGAAGATCGAGTTCCAATTCTTCAAATTCTCACGCAGCGTCTGGGCTGGAACGGCGAGAACAATCGCTTCTCCAAACTGAAAAGCCTCTTCGATATTAACTGTCGCGTGCAAATTTTCCGGGAGATAGATTCCAGGAAGAAACTTGTGATTACTTCGCGATGCATTGATTTCAGTGACAACTTCGTTGTTACGACCCCAGATCGATACTTGGTGACCGGCATCGCAGAGCACCTGCGCAAGAGTGGTTCCCCAAGCACCTGTTCCTAAAACCGTCACGCGTGTCATTACTTGTTCTTCCTCTTCTTGTAATTTCCCGTACGAGGAAGATCTGACTGACGAGGATCAAATATTGTCGTCGGTGCGGCTTCGCCACGAATTTCAACTAACAAATTGGTAATCGCGGCCATTGCATATGCAGTTGCCTCGATCATCGCATCATGGTCATCTTCTTTTCCATACCAAGGAGAGAAATCGAGAGGTGCACCTGCGATCACCGTCACCTTAGTTCGGGGCCACAATTTGGGGCGCTTGCTATAGGGAGCCAGAATTTCTACCGCTCCCCATTGCGCGCAAGGAATCACCGGAGCCTTAGTCATCACAGCCAGGCGCGCCAACCCGGTCTTAGCCACCATAGGCCAGTGATCTTGATCGCGCGTCAAAGTCCCCTCAGGGTAGACGCCTAGGCAGTGCCCAGCGCTAAGAAAGGCGATTGCATGAGGTAGCGCAACTGCCGCTGCCCCTTTGATCTCTCGCTCAACAGGGACCTGCTCAGCGCCGCGCAGTACCCATCCAACGATCGGTAAACGAAAGAGTGATGCCTTACCAAGGAAGCGAACTGCGCGCCCATTTCCGTATAAGAAGTGGGCGAAGATCAAAGGATCGACATAAGAAATGTGATTGCTGATTGCGATCATGGGACCGCTCTTTGGAATATTCGAGGTACCAAGCCAGCGCGGCTTTGAAATCAATTTCAAAAGTGGAATTAAGAACGCTGCTCCAACTTTCCATGTTGCATTGGTGCCAAGCGGTCTTCCATGCGGTGGGCTGTAGATGGGGTTGAGCTCACTTCCCTGATTAGCCACGAAGAGAGTTTAGTCGCTCTGCCAGTGTTACAAAAAGAAATCGGGGGAAGCGATTACGCCTCCCCCGATCTGAATGTAGAAGAGATTAACGCTTGACTGCCTTCTTAGCAGGAGCAGCCTTCTTTGCTGGTGCTGCCTTCTTAGCAGGAGCCTTCTTCGCTGGCGCTGCCTTCTTAGCAGGAGCCTTCTTAGCAGGAGCAGCCTTCTTTGCTGGTGCTGCCTTCTTAGCAGGAGCAGCCTTCTTGGCAACTGCCTTTACGACAGGCTTAGCAACTACCTTTGGAACAACCTTTACTGGTGGCTTTGGAGCAGCTTCAAGCTTACGAGCGCCTGAGATGATCTCCTTGAGTGCCTTTGCTGGCAAGAAGCGAACTTTCTTGCTCGCCTTGATCTGGATGGTCTCACCGGTAAATGGGTTGCGACCCTTACGTGCTGGACGATCAACCTTCTTAAACTTACCGAAGTCATTGATCATCACATCGTCGCCCTTTGAGATGTTGCGAACGATTGCATCAAAAACTACATCGACAGCGCGAGCTGCCTCTTTCTTGCTATCCCCAAACTGTGGAGCCAAGTATGCGATGAACTGGGCCTTGTTCATTAGTTCCCCTTAAATACGCGTATTCATTAGGCTTTTGCCTACATACAAGAAATCTACGCGTGCAATCTTGAAAGACCCTCTATTAATAACGGTGTGTCGCAGGTGAAAAAGTGCACTTTTTACGCTTAAAAAACTCTAAATCAGCGGTGGAGAGTTTCATCGCCACCGCTGAAAGGAGGAATTATGAGCGTGCTGGAAGGGTTTTAGGCTTGTAGGCCGGACGAGCGCTCTCATAAGCGCTCACCGCATCTATGTTTTTCAGCGTTAATCCGATGTCATCGAGGCCCTCCATGAGGCGCCAGCGGGTGTAATCGTCGAGTTCAAAGGGAAAGACTTCACTGCCTAGACGGACGTTCTTCGCCTCTAAATCAACGGTGATGGAGGTGGTTGGGTCGGCTTCAATGAGATCCCAAATCTTCTCCACGTTCTCCTGAGGCAAGATCACAGTTAGCAAGCCGCCCTTGAGCGAATTTCCGCGGAAGATATCGGCAAAGCGACTAGAAATCACTGCTTTGAAGCCATAGTTCTGCAGCGCCCAGACAGCGTGCTCGCGAGAAGAGCCGGTACCAAAATCGACTCCGGCAACAAGCACCGTTGCACCCTGGTACTGCGGTTGATTGAGCACGAACTCTGGATCGTTGCGCCATGCTGCGAAGAGTCCATCTTCGAATCCGCTCTTTGTCACGCGCTTCAGGTAAACCGCAGGGATGATCTGATCGGTATCAACATTGGAGCGACGTAGAGGAACTGCTGTGCCCGTGTGAGTTATAAATTTTTCCATTGTGTGCTCCTTACAGATCTGCTGGAGATGAGAGTGTGCCGCGGATAGCAGTTGCAGCTGCAACCAGTGGGCTCACGAGGTGTGTACGACCACCCTTGCCCTGACGTCCTTCAAAGTTGCGATTTGATGTCGATGCAGAACGTTCACCAACGGCGAGTTGATCAGGGTTCATACCAAGACACATAGAGCAACCGGCGTTACGCCATTCTGCTCCGAAGTCGATGAAGACCTTATCCAACCCTTCTTGCTCTGCCTGGAGGCGAACGCGCGCTGATCCCGGAACCACCAGCATGCGAACTGAATCTGCCTTCTTCTTTCCCTTGAGTACAGCTGCCGCCGCACGTAAGTCTTCAATACGACCGTTGGTGCAAGAGCCTAAGAAGATGGTGTCAACCTTGATCGACTTAAGTGGAACGCCTGCTTCAAGACCCATGTAGGTCAAGGCCCGCTCTGCAGCTCCGCGCTCTTCAACATCGGCAATCTCAGCAGGATTTGGAACTGAGGCGTTTAATGGGAGTCCTTGTCCAGGGTTAGTTCCCCATGTAACGAATGGTGCCAACTCTTCAGCCTTGAAGGAGATCTCAACATCGAACTTTGCATCAGCATCGCTCTGTAGCGTCTTCCAGTATTCAACTGCAGCATCCCAGTCTGCGCCTTGCGGTGCATGTGGCTTGCTCTTTACATATTCAAATGTTGTTTCATCCGGTGCAATCAAACCAGCACGTGCACCAGCTTCGATGGACATATTGCAGATCGTCATGCGACCTTCCATGGAGAGCGCACGGATTGTCGATCCGCGATATTCAATGACATAGCCTTGCCCACCGCCAGTGCCGATCTTTGCGATAATCGCGAGGATCACATCCTTTGCTGTCACGCCTTCTGGAAGAACACCATCGACATTGATCGCCATGGTCTTAGGGCGGACCAAAGGCAAGGTCTGGGTAGCGAGAACATGCTCTACCTCAGATGTTCCGATTCCGAATGCGAGAGCACCGAAAGCTCCGTGGGTCGAAGTGTGTGAATCACCGCAGACGATAGTCATACCGGGCTGAGTGATTCCAAGTTGTGGTCCGACGACGTGAACGATGCCTTGCTCGGCGTCGCCCAGAGAGTGGATGCGAATTCCAAACTCGGCTGCATTCTGGCGCAGGGTATCTACCTGCAACTTTGAGACCGGATCAGCGATCGGAAGGTTGATGTTGAGGGTCGGAGTGTTGTGATCCTCTGTCGCAATGGTGAGGTCGGGGCGGCGCACTTGGCGACCTGCCAAACGGAGACCATCAAAGGCCTGCGCTGAGGTAACTTCGTGAATGAGGTGGAGATCGATATAAACGAGGTCTGGTTCTCCCTCGGCACTACGGACGACGTGATCGGCCCAAATCTTCTCGGCTAGCGTCTTACTCATTGCTCCTCCTTCGACGGTGAAATCCCCTCAGATCTTGCATCTCAAAGTGTAAGATGCCAGTATTAGAGTATGGACACTAAGAATAGCGGAGTCGGCGTATTAGACAAATCCGTCCGAATATTGGCCACCCTTGAGGCCGGGCCTCACTCCCTCGCAGAGCTTGTTGCCGCTACCGGAATCGCTCGCCCTACCGCCCACCGCTTGGCCGTTGCACTTGAATTCCATCGCTTGGTCACTCGCGATCTGATGGGACGCTTTGTTCTAGGAGCGCGCGCCGCAGAGTTGGCATCTGCCGCTGGTGAGGATCGCCTGCTCTCAGTTGCTGCCCCTGCGCTATCCGCCCTTCGCGATGCATGTGGCGAAAGTGCGCAGTTATATCGTCGCCAAGGCGATCAACGTATCTGCGTTGCAACAGCTGAACGCTTATCAGGCTTGCGCGACTCTGTTCCAGTTGGAACCGTGCTCACTATGCAGGCGGGATCCGCAGCGCAAATTCTTTTGGCGTGGGAAGAGCCAGATAAGTTGCATCGCGGATTGGTCAATGCGAAATTTACGGCAGCCACTCTTTCGGCGGTGCGCCGACGCGGGTGGGCTCAATCAGTCGGAGAGCGTGAAGCGGGAGTGGCATCGGTCAGCGCACCGGTCCGTGGACCCAATAACAAAGTTATTGCAGCAGTAAGTATCAGTGGCCCGATGGAGCGCTTGAGTCGCCAACCGGGTAGAGCACACGCGGCACAAGTGATGGCGACTGCAGCACGTTTGAGTGAGTATTTGATTCAGGAGAAGTAGGTAGCTGCTTATCGCGGGTATACACCGCAAAGAAATCGCGGCTGCTCGGACTGAAGTAGCGCTTTGCGGGGCGAGTAAAGGGAACTAACTTGATTGGATTTACAGCCCCACCATTTATTGCCGGTGGATACCACATATACGAAATCCACTCTTGATTGATATCAAGTTCCATAGCGCGTACAGCTCCTGCCGTTTTCAGCAAGTTAGCCAAACTCTGCACCGATAGAGAATTGCCCGCAACATAAATGACATTTCCTGATGCATCGATACCTACACCGGAGCGCCAAACATAGTGCGCGTTCTTAACAGTCCAACCCCACTTGGCGAGAACATCCTTATTGAGGTCGGGAGCAACAACTCCATTATCAATAAGAAGACTGAGATTCTGCCTTACAGATGCCACCTGGGGATTCATCGTGAGTTCACTCCCCCATGAGCCAATCTCAACATGACCGTCCTTGTAAATAACGAGCGCAGCTTTTCCTTGCACTAGGGGTTTAATCATCACGCCATTTTGATAATAACCACCGAGTGAATCCTTCACTTTAAATGCGCTATTGAAAGTGGCGGCCAGACCCGTTAAATCGGCACCTGCCAGATGATCGGCCTGGCCGATTTTTCCCAACTGACCGGGCTCTGAGAAACCTGGATATTGCGCAAAGCGCAGAAGCGAAGTTTGCATGATTGCAATGCCTGCAAGGTAAGAGGTGTGCTCCGCATCGGGACGTAGAAAACCAACTTGGATCGCGGGAGTTCCATTGACCTTATAAACAGTCTTGAGATCGCCCTCGCCGGGGAGCGCAGGAGTCACGACGCTAGGCAAAGTTTTGGCATATTGAATTGCGTTTTGTGCCAACGCCTTCGAGGCTGAGGGATCAAGGTTTCCACCGATCTTTGGCTTATCGATGCTGTACTGCGCATTTTCAAGAGCGGTAACGACGAAACCTAAATAGTGGTTGCGACCCCATTCGGCCAAGCGAGCCGAGAGCGGATCGGTTCCTGGAGCTAGCAGCGCGGTACTGACCGACCAAAGGACGACGATGAGGAATAGGGAGGGAACTGCAATCAATGCTCTCTTGATTCGGCTTAGCCTCTTCGCCCATTCGCGGAGCGCAACTCCACGCTCTTTCACCCACTTCACGATACGAAGATACCAGTCAGCGATGTGAAATCCTGGTGAAGATAAATGCTGGCAGCGCCTTAAAGACGACCGCTACATATTTCAAAATTGAAGGCGCCCAGGTGATCAATTTCTTAGAACGCAGCGCCTGCGCCCCGTATCGGCCGCACTCCTCGGAGGTAATCGCGAAGGGCGGCAGGGCCATGCCCCGGGTCATCTTGCTCTGCACAAAACCGGGACGGAGAATCTTTACGGTGACCCCTGTTCCCTTTAACTTAGAGGCGAGTCCGCGAGCGTAAAAGTCCAGCCCTGCTTTGGTCGATCCGTAACCGAAGTTGTCGTCGCGCGGTCTCACCTGTGCGAAGGAACTTATGAGCAGAATCGTGCCGTGCGCCTGCTCCTTCATCCGCTCCACGAGAAGCTCAACGAAGTGAACGGTGCTTAAATAGTTAACATCCATCGCGGCCAGCAAATTATCTGCGGAACTCTTATCGGGATCATTTCCCAATAGCCCCACCGCCACGATGGCAAGGTCAACGTCACCCTTCGCGAAGAGATTGTGAACCGTTCTTTCGCGATCAGCCTTCACGGTGATATCCATGGCATATTCACCACTTCGACTGACGAGGATTACCTCGCGAGATTTATCTTCTGGAAGATGGGAGACGATTGCTAAACCGATCTCGCTCTCGCCACCGATCAAGGCGATCCGGCCAGGGCTCTTAAATCCATTTAACATAAGTGCAGCCTCCTGGCCTGATCTGATTGCCACAGCCCCTTTGGGTCCATGCTCTCTCGTACTTTGCGCCACTCACCCAAGCGCGGGTACATGGCCGGAATAAGTGCAGGGTCCACCCGCGAATCTTTGATGAGGTAGGTGCGTCCCCCAGCGGCCACTAATACTTCATCGAACTCCTGCAGAAATTTCTCGAGTCCTGGGACGGAGGTCGAGTAATCAAGGGTGAGTGTCCATCCAGGACGCGGGAAGCTGAGCGGGGCTGCTGATTGCTCTCCGAATTTCTTGAGCACTCCAAGAAAGGATGCCGCCTTCAAGGCGCGCAACCCTGCGAAGAGGCGTTCGAAGATCTGCTCCTTACCAATATCAATGACAAATTGGTATTGGAGGAATCCAGCGCTGCCATAAATATTATTCCAACGATTAATTCCATCGAGTGGGTGCATATATCTAGTAAGAGCACTTTCGCCATTCTTGAGTGGCTTTCGGTACCAGATTTCATTGAAGGCTCGCACCGAAAGTGGTGTAATGAAATTCTTCCCTACAATCGATGGGAGCGTAGGACCTTTCGAGGTAGCTTCCTTACTCTTCACCTGCTTCGCACAATAATTTCCGAGGCTGACTACTCCCCGACCTCGGTAGTCACCCGATAGATCGATCCAAGCCACCGTATGTTCAAAATCTGAATCTGATTCTGCAAGGGTGGTGATCATCTCCTCGAGATTCTTCACCCGCTTTTCTAGAACGAAGACAGAATTTGAGGTGACTTCGCGAAGTTCTAATTCCACTTCAAGAATAGTTCCGGTGAGGCCAAGCCCTCCGACTGTGGCCCAAAACTCAACATCCTTGGGGGTGTAATCAACAACCTCACCAGTGGAAAGTAAGAGCGTCATGCGACGCACGGCTTTCGAGAATGAACCAGTGCGGTGATGGGATTTGCCATGAATATCAGCAGCGACCGCCCCACCCATCGTGACATAACCTGTGCCGGGAACTATAGGTGGAAAGAGAGATTGCGCCAGAGCAGCTCTCTCCAGCTCGGCGATGGTGGCACCTGCCCCTGCTACGGCAATACGGGATGCGCGATCAATACGGATGTAATTCATGGCGGCTAAATCAAGAAGTGTGCCGCCTGAGTTAAGCGCTGAGTCGCCATAACTCCGATGCAGACCAGTCGCGAGCAATCCACGCGCGGTGCTTGCCTTGGCGACGATCTCCTGGGCCTCTGCAACGGTGGAGGCAGATGCCTTTGAACTCAAGGAGTGAAAATTATTTCCCCACCCTGAAGTAATGACTGGGTCAGTTATTTGCATAGACCGAGAGAACTAAGAGGAGCGCCGTAGCGAAACCCGCCCCAAGAAAGTAATAGTCGCCGTACATAACCTCTTCAGGCGCTTCACCGCTATGTTTTTCAACAGCCAGGATGTAGCGCAGCAATCCAAAGGTCACTGTGATAACTGAGATCTCGGCATATGGGTGAGTTCCCGTAAGAGAAAATGCCCAGAGGCTGTAAGCGGTAAGAGTGATTCCAATTGCAACGGTCAGTACGAGTTGAAGGAATTCACTGGTGTACTGAGCCACTACCGGTCTGACATCTGCCTCCTGCTGATTCTTCTTCTCTGCGATCCGCTTCGCTGTCACGATCACTAGTGGTCCAAATGTTGCTACGACCAGGAACCATCGCGAACTTGGGGTGTGCGTCGCAGTAGCTCCGCCAATCGCGCGCAAGGCGAAACCGAAGGAGACAATAAGAAGTTCGACGATCGGCTCGTGCTTCAACCCAAAGGAGTAGAGCAGGGTGAGAAGGACATAAATACCGATAGTGATTTTGAATGCCCCGGGGAGTAGCGCGGTCAACAAGAGAGCTGCGATTGCATTGAACGCAGCGAGAACCAAGGCCGCGTTAGGAGACAACCTTCCCGAAGCGATCGGCCTGCCGGATTTCTTCGTGTTGGTGCGATCGCGTTCGACATCGCGCAGATCGTTGATGATGTAATTGAAGCTGGCTGCAAATGAAAATGCGAAGAAGGCGTAGAGAGTCTTGCTTAGAATCGTATAGTGAAAGACATGGCCGGCCGCAAAGGGTGCCACGAGGACCAGAAGATTCTTGCTCCACTGCTGGATGCGCATCGCTTGCAGGTATTTCATTACCCGAAAACTCCCGATCGATTGCGCATTCTCAGTAAATTCTGACGCAATACGCTCAATATTAGCCCAGTTAGCGCTTGCTTCCCGCGAGATACCTTACGGTAACCTAACCCAATGAGTTTTCGAGCGACACTCAAACGCCCGATCACCTGGGCCTTAACTGCCTCATCTTTGGCCGCACTCCTGCTCTCCATCTCTCCGAACGCTAATGCGGCACAATCCATCGCGGCAGTCCAAGCGCAAGTCACCTCGCTGCAGATTCAAGCCTCTGCCATCGCCGAATCAGCCCAACAATCTCAAGTTGATTTGATCAATCTGACACGCTCGCTCAATTCGGTCCAGGCCAAGGACAGCGTTCAGACGGCGAGCCTTACAGCCCTGAAGCGCTCTATCGGTGCCCTCGCTGCCGAGCAGTACAAGAATGGATTTTTGGGCCAAGGCATGACCTTGATGTTCTCCTCGGACCCAACCCAATACCTCAATAGCGCTCAATCCCTTAGCGTCGTTGAAACCCAGAACGCGATTCGGATGCGTAAATTTGCCGCTGCCGATATCGCGCTCAAGAGCACCGCCCTCACTTTGAACCAGAAGGTTGCCCTTGTAGCTGCAGCCAAGGCTCGCTATCAAGCACAAGAGGTCGCAGCGCAAGCCAAACTCAAGCAAGCGCAAAAACTTCTTTCGGGTCTCACCAAAGCTGAACGTGCTCGCCTCGCCGCTCTCCAAGCCTCCTCGGATAATGCCTATCAAAAGAAATCGCTAGCCCTGGCAAAGGGGAAGATTGCCGCGACCGGCGCGGAGGCGATTGCACTTCGGTACGCCCTCAAACAACTCGGTTCCCGCTACATGTTCGGCGGAGCTGGACTCGTGTATTGGGATTGTTCGGGGCTTACGATGCGCGCCCTGCAACAGGCCGGAATATCCGTCCCACACTCCGCAGCGGCGCAAACTTCATATGGAAAATGGATTCCACTCAATGCGATTCGTCCGGGAGATCTCGTCTTCTTCGGGCAACCGATCTCTCATGTGGGAATCTACTTCGGCAATGGTCAGATGGTTGATGCTCCGCATACCGGAGCGCGCGTCCGCATCGAAAGTTTTGGGGCTTGGTTTGGTGGCGAGAAGTTCGTCGCCGCCCGTCGCTTCTAGAAGCTACTCAATCCAGTTGGCAGTTAGTTCTGCAACTACTTCCCACGCAGGGCAAGATCCGCGAAACATGCATTTGGTAGTGCGCCGATTCAGGATGCAACTCCATGAGCAAAGCATCTTCAAAGCGAGCTTTCACATTGAGAGTAATAATTAAGAGTCCCTCGAGCACCCAGGAGGCCGTCGAGTCTGCATGCCCTGCCGCCCCAAACCCGATCAGAATCACCCCGAGATACATGGGGTGTCTGACCCTCTTATAAATTCCAGACTCAATAAGTGGAGCATCACCCTTTGGAATCGGCGAGATGCGAAGAGCAGGTCTCAGGGCAAACCCAGCGCTAACAATCACGAGCGATCCCAAGACCACCGATCCGATCTCAAAGTCGAGATAAGCGTGAGTTGTTGTGGAGATCTTGTGAATCGCCAAGACTCCTATCATTGCGAGCAATGTAAATTGCGCTCCTACCAAAGTGTTGGCGACAGCGCTCCTTAGTCGCCTGGGGATTTGATCGAGCATCAATTTGTGTCCCACCAGATGGTGGCAAGCGCTCTCGACTCCTGTGATGGCTGCGTGCGTAGAAACTCCAACACCTCACCCTCGCGCTCGGTCGGCAGGCATAGTCGGATTCGTGAATAGTGCGCCAGTTGCTCGATGGAAGATTCACTTCGCATTGGACCGCTCCAGAGTTCTAGATTTGCCGCGAACCCGAGCTCGGTTAATACAGCCACGAGATCTTCTGGCGTGGGATCGACGGAGCGATCTAGTTGCCAGAAGTGTTTCCAGAGTGCAGAGGAGTTAGCGAGCGGGTGTCGCTGCGGCGCCTCGAGAACTACTCTTTTCCGCGCGTGCCTGGACATTTCCAGGAGAAAGTCTTCGATCGGCGAGACGTTGTAAACCACGTGATGCGCGGTCGCAACGTCAGCTACTGGAACTTGATCCGCAATTGCCGGCCAGAAGCCTGCAAAGACCTCTGAGGTAACACCTCTGTCACGGGCGTTTGCAGAGAACATCGTGAGCATCTCGGGCTGATGATCGACACCGATGACGTGCGCTGCTGGAGGAGTCACGGCAAAAGCGGCAATCCCACCTCCGCATCCAATATCAAGTATTGATCCTCCAAGGGGAAGCGCTTCGCGTGCCCGCAGGTGCGAGATCGAGTCACTTATAACCTCTGGAATCTGGAAGAGCACCGGGGGATGAATCCAGGGATCTTCAGGCGCTTGTGCCAAAATGATTTCAGGAATCGCCCATTCTTTGAGAGCGCTACGCCAACGATTGCCAGCTTCAGTCTGCATTCAGATGATCCTTCTGGCTCTGAATATCGGCACGCAAGGCCTCCATGTTAAGGCCCTTAACAGCTTGAATAAGTTCTTCTAAGTCAGCAGCGGGGATTGCTCCGGGCTGACGGAAAACCAATATTCCATCTCTAAATGCCATCAAGGTTGGAATCGCTGAAATATTGGCAGCAGCTGCAAGCTCCTGTTCCGCATCAGTATCTACTTTTGCGAAGTGGATCTCAGGATAGCGCTCCGCAGCATTTTCAAAAACGGGAGCGAAAGCTTTGCAGGGGCCGCACCACTCCGCCCAGAAATCGACAAAAGTAATCCCGCCTTTGGCGATTAACTCTTCAAATTCCGAACTGATGACGTTTATCGTGGACATAGAACTTATCGTCCAGGAAGCCAAGTTGAGAGGTTGCTGTCACATACACATCGTTGCTCGGCGGAGAAACCTTCGAGCGCCTCTTCAATGTGTTGGCCACAACCGGCCCAAGTAGCCTTACCGCATCGGTCGCAACGGACTGCACTGCACATTTGCTCTCCCCTTATTTCTTACCGAAGAGTCGCGAGAAGAGACCCGGCTCTTTTGGATCGTTCTGGTGGCCCTGGCAACGTTGCGACTTCGGGATGCCGCGCATGACCTGCTCGACATGTTGCCCACATCCGGTCCACGATGCTTTTCCACACTTGCGGCAAGTAGTTCTACTGCACATTAGTTTTTTACCTTTTCTGTTAGTGGTTCTGTTTCTTGGTTCCGCGCTGGAGAGTTACTCCAGGTCATATATCCCCCGTCGAGATTGATGGCTTCATAACCCATCTCGCGAAGTAAACGAGTTGCGGCATGGCCGCGCTGACCTACTTGGCAGGTCACAAGAATCTTTCCTGTCGGCAATTCAGATTTGCGCTCTCTAATCTCGTCGATCGGAATATTGATTGCCCCAGGCAGTGTGCCGCGGTCAACTTCACCGACGCTACGCACATCGAGAATTGTGTAGCCCTCTGCGACGCGATCGCTTACTTCACTCCACTGAGCCGTGGGAGTTAAACCACTCAGAACGTTTTCAGAGATATATCCGAGCATGTTAACTGGGTCCTTCGCTGAACTAAAAGGAGGTGCATATGCGAGTTCGAGATCTGCGAGCTCTGGAGCGGTGATTCCACCGCGCATCGCAGTCGCGATAACATCGATTCGTTTGTCAACACCTTCTCGCCCAACGCCTTGAACTCCCAAAATCTCGTGAGTCTTTGGATCGACCAGCAACTTCAAAGACATTCCTTCTGCACCAGGGTAGTAACCCGCGTGGGAAGCGGGGTGGTTATGAATCGCCTGATAGGGGCGGCCTGCTGCTGCAAGGCGCTTCTCGTTCCAACCAGAGGTTGCGACAGTGAGGTCAAAAACCTTCACGATCGCTGTTCCTTGGGTCGCGACGGGTCTGATCTTCTTTCCTGCAATGTGATCAGCAACTACGCGACCTTGGCGATTGGCGATATTGGCGAGAGGTACAAGAGTGGCGGTGCCATCGAGAGCATCTCTCTTTTCGGCCGCATCACCAATAGCATAAATATTGGGATCAGAAGTCAGATTGAATTCATCAACTGCGATACCGCCACGGTCCCCGATCAAAAGACCTGCGTTCTTAGCCAATGTTGTCTCCGGCTTAACACCGATCGCCATCACCAACATCTCAGCAGGAACTGTTGTGCCACTAGCGAGAGTCACGGTCTTCTCTTGAATGGAAGACAAAGCGTCACCTAGGTACAGGTCGATGTGATTCTTTCGCATCTCCGCTGCAACCAATGTTGCCATCTCAGGATCGAGGGGGGCGAGCACTTGATTTTGAGCTTCAATGACTGAGGTGGCAATGCCTCGATGGCGAAGGTTCTCGGCGAGTTCCACGCCAATGAAACCTCCACCAACGATTGCCGCACTCTTGGGGTGCTGCGCGACCGCGCGGTCCATCCCCTCAACATCTTCAATATTTCGAAGAGATAGCGCACGCTCCATTCCGGGAATATTTGGACGAATGGGAGTTGCCCCAGGACTGAGGATCAGCTTGTCATAGGGTAATTCGTGCGTGACTCCTTTTTGTGTGTACTTCAATACCTGTCCCAGTCGATCTATTGAAGTCACTTCAGCTCCAGTCTGCACATCGAGTCGAAACCTCTTGTGCAGGCTCTCTGGGGTTTGCAAGAGGAGCGAACTTTCCTTTTGAATCACTCCGCCAACAAAATAGGGCAAACCACAGTTGGCATAAGAGACATGCCCACTCTTCTCCAGCACGATGATCTCTGATTCGGCATCCAGTCGGCGCAGGCGAGCGGCTGCCGACATTCCACCGGCAACTCCACCAATAACTACGTAACGCTTCATTAATTATTCACCAATGTATTTCCGGCGCTCTGCCAATTTATGATTCCACCATTCAGATTGAATATGGATTTGAAGCCATCTTTCGCCATCAAGGCGGTAGCCTGGGCCGAGCGATTACCACTGCGACAGTAGACGGCATAGGTCTTAGTCATATCGAGCTTTTTGATCTCGTTGGGGAAGTTACCGGACTCGAAATCGATGTTGGTCGCACCTGCGATGTGTCCGCTGGCAAACTCGGCGGGGGTACGAACGTCAATGAGGGTTACAGAGGAATCGCTGATCTTCTTCGCAAAATCTGGAGCACTCAGAGTCGTTACTGCACTGGTTGTTCCACATGCTGTCAAAGCAAAGACGGAGGCGAAGAGAACGAGAATGAGTCTCTTCATGGTTAGGCCAAACTCAAGAAGAGTTTTTGCAACTTTTCCGAGACAGCTTTTTGATCGCTGCGGCCTTCAATGATGCACTCCTCGAGGCTGGCCGAGATCAGCGTGAACGCGGCGGTGTGAACCGCCTTGCTTACGGCTGACATCTGAGTCACGATCTCATCGCAACTGCGCCCCTCCTCCATCATCCGCACGATTCCACCTAGTTGACCTTGGGCTCGCTTTATGCGGTCCACTATGGCCGCGATCGTTTCTGCATCTTGCAAAGTGTGAGTTGGACTCTTTGCGGCTGCCATTTACTTGACCTTCCGTTCCATAGGGTGATGTCCTTTGCGAATCATCTTGATCATCTTGAGATTAATAGAGCAAAATCTGAAGAATTGAATGACTAGGTTTTTTCGTTGTCGAAGCGTCTTCTCTGTTGGAAGAGGCGCACGCGCAATGCTCTCGTTGGGATTTTCCATGGCCCTCTCCCTTACTCCGGAATCAAAAACCAGCCGAAGCGGGCCTTTGCCTTATAGATAAACATGTAGTGGAGCGCCAACTTAATCCAGTGACCGGCTAAACCGATTTCCCCAAAGGTGTCATCGAGGCTGCGCCCGGTATTTGGGTAAGCGACGTAATCGGGAACAACTGGATACATCGTCATTGATGCGGCCGAACCGACCCGCAACCCTGAACCTGCAGAGGCGACGCATGCCGCTCCCATCGTGGCCATTGAGGCGGTTCCTACTTGGGCCGAAGGACCATTCTTAATCAATTCATTAATACTTATAACTGCCAACTTCCCCATAATTCCAGAGGGCATACCAGTGCGCGGTGGAGATGGTGCGATCAGAGTTCCCTTGGGTGACTTGCGTGGCTTTGAAATTTGATGTGGTGGCGCGAAAGCGATGCCAACGGCAAAGACATTTGGATAGAGAGGGTTGCGATATGTCTTTGGCCAGTCGGAGGCGAGCCATTCCTCGTAAGGTTTTCCAGAATAATCTGCATCGACCTTCATAAAGCCAGAAGGGGCGAAGAGCTTTTCAGAGATCTCCTGGCCATTCTTATCGAAGGCCTGCATCTCGACTCCTCGAAATGGCGGCAGTAACATGGCGAAATCGAAACGCAAGATCCCCGTTGATCCATCAACCAACTCGTAATGCGCTTCGCCCGGTTCAATCTTCGAAACGTGTGCACCGAGGATCGCTTTAATTCCGCGTTCTCTGAAAAGCGACTCAGTCCACAACTTGCTCGTGGTCTGGAAGCCAGCCTGCGAGAAGACGAGCCCACCTACGCCAAAATCCCCGAGCTCATACTCGTTTGTAATGTAAGTAATCTCCGCAAGATCCCTGACCCCCGCAGCACGAAGTTCGTGCTCGACGTTGAAGGTGTATTCGAAGGCGGCGCCCTCACACGTACAGGTGCCGTGCCCGACTCCAATTGCAAGAGCCTGTCGCTTGCCAGTTTTCAAGGTGGCGATGACCGCCTCCAGTGACTTAGCGGCTTCGACGGCATGACCCGAGGTGCAGACCGAAGAGGTATAGCCGTCGGGTCCCAGCCCTGGCGTGGCCGCGAAATTCAACCGCGGTCCAGTGGCATTGATCAGGTAGTCGTACGAAATATTTGCTATCTCACCGGTGCGAGTGGGGTCCGTATAAGAAATTTGAACGAAGCCTGAGTCTGTGGCGAGATCACCCTCTGGGTAAATAGCCCGCGCCAGGGCTTGATGAAAGGTGATCCCTTGTCTTTTGTACACGGGCGCTAGTGGGAAGGTGACCTGAGCGGCCGACATTTTGCCCACCCCCACCCAAATGTTAGAAGGAATCCAGTTGTATTTGGAGTTGGGCGAGACGACCACAATTTCGTGCTGCTTGCCGAGCATCCTCTTGGCGTGGAGAGCGGCCGTATGCCCTGCGACCCCTGCACCCAGAATTACAACTCTTGCCACGTTGACTCCCTATCGCCACGGGCTGCACTGCCCATTGCATTTACTATACCCCCGGGGGTATAGTAAATGCAATCAAAGAAACGAGTTGTATGAGTACAAGATTTGGCTCGTGGGCTACTCATCGCCTCCAAAGCGCTCTTCTCATTATCGCGTCACTATCGCTCTTCGGGTGGATCTTCTATCTGCTCAAATTCCTTCCAACTTCCTATCACGCAGCGCACTGGAACATGGCCTGGATCGGATATGACCTTGGAATGAGCGTGACGTGGCTCGGGACAAGTTGGGCACTCTGGAAGAAGAGGCAAGCCGCAATCCCGGGGGCGATGATCTCAGCTACATTTCTCGTCATCGATGCTTGGTTCGATGTCGTCACCGCAAATCCCGGAAATGATTTCGAGATAGCCCTGGGATTAGCACTATTTTTAGAGCTTCCCACCGCATTTTTCCTCTTCCGTTTTAGTCGAAAAGCAGTTCGGCGATCTATTCAAAATGCTCACCAGGTGGCAGGCGTTGAGATTATTAGTGTTTCGCTTTGGAGGACACCTCTCATGATTTTTGATAATCCCGAATCATCGGGGTGAGCGCTCCCGCCCCATTTTGTGTGAGGCGGGAGGCTCTGCTACTTACTTGATCTCGATCAGGCGAGGCTTCTTCTCCTCAGGAAGTTCACGCTCGAGGGAGATGGTCAAGATGCCATCCTTCAACTCTGAGCCGACTACCTTTACATGATCTGCGAGCGCAAAGGTCTGACGGAATTGACGACCGGCGATGCCCTTGTAGACATAAGAATCACCAGAGTCCTCATCGTTGCTTTGCTTTGAGCCCTCGATTGTGAGTTGGTTGTTATGCAGCTCTACGCGCAACTCGGCCTTAGAGAACCCAGCGACCGCCATCTCGATCTCATAGAGATCCTCTGAGCGTTGCTTGATGTTGTAAGGAGGGTAGGAAGAAGTTCCACCCATCAGGTTGTTTTGGAGCTGCTCCAAGAGGCGCCACTCGCGGTCAAATCCAACTGACCAGGCTTCGACATTTGGGAAGTACTCCGCAATGGAAGGGAATGAGTTACGGCGACCGTTCTTTACTAGTGTGTATGACATTTAGATTTCTCCTTTTAGTTAGCGAGATACCTACTTGCCCGAGCGCCGCCCGACTTTGATGGGCAGAATCACCCGGTGCAATCGGTGGACCCCCATTTGGCTGGTCCGAAATTTTTAACGCTTGCGTCCAAAAAATTATTCCCTAGAATTTTCCTAACGGGATGTGGCGCAGTTTGGTAGCGCACCAGGCTGGGGGTCTGGGGGTCGTGGGTTCAAATCCCGTCATCCCGACCAGTTCTAACGGGTGGCCTTTGGCTTTCCGTAAATGGAATGGATGAGCCCGCGGATATAACCTAGGGCGAAGAGCCTGCCCAAAGTCTCGTAGGCGGGGCGCTCGTTGCTCTCTCCATACATAGTTGGCACGTGATCAGGTCGCATCGGACCATGAAAGCCCACCTCTTTATATGCCTCGATGCAGGCGGGCAAGTCGTTCTGTCCGGCATCATGGAAGGTCTCTTCGAAATCCGTGGCATCCCCCACGATGTCGCGGAAGTGCACAAAGGCGATGGCATCGCGCCCGCCAAATTCACGGATGACGCTGGGCAGGTCATCGGTCATCAACGCGAAGTTACCCTGGCAGAGCGTTATCCCATTTGCCTTCGACGGATACATGTCGAGTAGGCGCCGATAGTTCTCGATCGAGTTCATGATGCGGGGCATGCCGCGCATCTCCTGAAGTGGTGGATCATCGGGGTGCATTCCGAGCCGGACATTTGCTGCCTCGGCTACCGGGATTACCGCATCCAGGAAGTACTGCAGTGCGCCCCAGAGTTGATCGGCGGTGTACTCACCGGGCTCTGCGATCCGCGACATCCCATCGGTATCCGAAAGTTTGAAGCCAGTCACCAGCGCTCCACCCCTTGAGACGATGTCCGTTCGTGTACGCGCCCAACTCGAAACTGCCATCCAATTGTAGCAAAGGGTCTTGATGCCCAATTTGCCCATAGCCTCTATCTGCTCAATGACATGAGCAATCTCCTCGTCGCGCCCGGGTAGACCTAAGCGGATGCGATCCATCGGAGCAGTATCTTCAATGCCAATCATCTCGATCCCGTGCGCAGCGAAGGTCGCTTTGTCGCGGGCGATCCCAGCTGCAGACCAAGGAGTGATTCCGTCGGTAAATCCGGCTGCGAGTTTTCCGTCGCCAACTGATGCGAACATGCGCTGCTCTTGTTCGGCACCTTGTAGAAGTGAAACGGTGTAGCTAACGCCACACTGCTTCACGAGCTCCCACAGTGGAGCAGGCCTAGCAGAGAGTTGTTCGCTGAGGAAGATCACTTCTTCTCTCCCTTTGGCGCGGCAGCAGCGAGTCGAGCTAAGAGTCCACCATCCACGCGTATGTCATCACCAGTCATAAAGCTGGCACGCGGACTAGTTACAAACGAGATCACCGCACCAAGTTCCTGGATAGTGCCGGTGCGACCGAGCGCATGCGCCGATCCCCAATCATCTACGAGTGCCTGCATTCCAGCAGAGGAACCGTCGCTCAAAAGGCGTGCAGTATTGCGCAGCATCGGAGTATCAATAGTTCCCGGGCTTATTGAATTTACGCGAACGCCATAAGGACCTTCATCGACAGCTATGGCGCGCGCCAGCGAAAGTAGTGCACCTTTGCTAGAGGTGTATGCAGCAACATTTGCTTGCGTGGCACTCGCCTGCACCGAGGCGATGATTGCGATGCTTCCCGCTGCGCTCTTGCGCAGTTCAGGAAGCGCGGCCTTGCAGGCCAAGAAGACGCCCTTCACATTTACGTTGAAGACTTCGTCCCACGTTTCAATCGGTGTATCGATCGCAGTTCCATACCGTTGAATTCCCGCGGATGTAACCAGGACATCGAGTTGACCATATTCAGAGAGCGCCAGGTCGACTGCGGCCAAGGCAGTTTCGGGGTCATCGATCGGTCCAGAGGTTGCAATCGCTCTTCCACCTGCGATACGAATCTCTTGAACGACTAGGTGCGCCTCATCGAGAGCGAGACCGTGGACTACAACTGATGCGCCTTGTCTGGCGAGTTCGTTAGCCGCTCCCCTGCCGATTCCACTTGACCCACCGGTGACGATCGCAACGCGACCCTCTTGCTCGCCTTGGGGATTAGTGCTTGAAGACATACGAAGCCTTTCCAACGACATCGGTTTCCAGGATAAAGGTCATGCCAGCCGACTCATGATCGTCATGCCACCCATTGTCACCTATCGCGGTCGTAACGACTAGTGTTTTTAACTCGGGCCCCGCAAAGGCGCAACTCGATACAAAACGAACTGGGAAATCAACCGTAAGAAGGAGCTCGAAGGTGGGCGAGTAACGCCGCAGGCAACTGCCGTTCCAGAAGGCGATCCAGACGCAACCCTCGCTATCAACCGTCATGCCATCGGGATACTGCTCGAGAGCAGGATCAAAGGTCATGCCAATCCGCTGATTCGATATCTGGCCGTCCTGGTAATCAAAGCAGTACAGGGTCAGCGCAACGGTGTCGATCAGGTAGAAGGTCTTCTCGTCCGGGCTCCAGTCCAGGCCATTGCTTAACCCCATCCCAGACAGGACTCTCTCAATTTTCGTGCCGTCCGCGCTAAGTCGATGCAGCCCAATGCGATCACTCTTCTCACCGTAAGCGCTGGTCCCCATCCAGATCTCTCCTGAAGGCCCCACCTTGGCATCGTTCCAGCGCATTGGAATCGGATCGGGTGAACCATCCGCAATAGCGCGGGTAGGTAACGCCGCAATGTTATGCGGTTCCTTAAATGCAACCGGGCCAAGTGCCGTCCCCAAAATCAATCCACCGTTAACTTGTGGCAATACAAAGCTGACGTGTTCGGGTGTGACGATTTCTCCGGAGGCAGCCGTCTCTAAATCGCGCCAGTGAACTTTGTTATTCAATATATCTACCCAGTAGATGAGATTGTGGTCGATGCCTGTTGCCACAGGCCCTTCACCTACATGACATTTACGTGTGTCCCACACCCTAGGCAGCATTACAGAAGCCTCGGATCAACATGAATCTTCGGGCCAGCTCCGGCTGCAGTATTGCGATTTCCAGCGAGGCGATCTGCTACCTCGTGCAAACCAATCACCTCACTAATCAGCGGCTCAGGATTAACCAGCCCGGAAGCAAAGTAGTCGATGGCTCCTTGCAACCCAGGAGATGCAGAGAGAATCCCGACGATCGTGACATCCTGCAAAACTTGTTGTCGAGTGTCGATGAGACTCGGAGCGCCCGATAGACCGATCAGAACAACTTTGCCACCTGGCAACACTTTTGTAAGGGCAAGATTTGGCATGAGATGGCCGCTCGATGCATCGATTACTGCATCATATTCACGACGATCATCTGATTGGATCTCGGAAATATGGTGGGTATGTAGAACACCAATATCGCGGGCCAACTGCAGGGATTGCTCGCGCTCGCCGGCGATATGAACTTCGATATTTTTTGCGAGAGCAAATTCCGCTGCCAGTAATCCAATTGTTCCGGAGCCAAGTATCAAGAGTTTCTGATTCTCGCCTAATTCGGTCGCTTCGACTGTCCGCAGTGAATTGCCCGCCGGCTCGATCATTGCAGCCGCGGCAAGTGAGATAGAAGGGGGAACTTCATAGGCATAAACCTCGGGAATCAGAATCAGCTCTGCAAGCGCGCCACCCCAACCATCGGTGATTCCAATTTCGATACGATCATCGCAGATATATGTCTTGCCGGAGGCACAACGCGCGCAGAGCCCACAACCCAACATGGTGTCACCAGTAGTGCGCTTACCGATCCAACTCGTTGATACTCCAGCACCAACAGCGATGACGGTACCTACCCATTCATGACCGATCTGCACTGGGTACGTTGTTCGACCGGATTCGTAGTAGGCCATCTTCCCGGTGTAGAGCTCAACGTCAGTTCCGCAGATGCCAGCCCTTTCGACTTCGACCAAGAGCTGGCCGGGTCCCGCAACGAGATCAGGAAGATCTGCAATCTCAACGGTATGCGGGGCAATAACGCGCAGGGCTCTCATGTTTTCCTAATCTGGGATCGTAGACCGCATGTTATAGTCTCCCAAATCCTAATCTGCCTTTCCTATTGATGGAATAGTGAGCGAGTTGCGATGAGTGAACTTCGAAGTGCACAGTGGTACGGCGGCAACGATCGCAATGCATATATTCACCGCGCGTGGATGCGACGTGGTTTACCCGAAGATGCATTCGACGGCACCAAGCCACATATCGCCATTGCAAATACCGCCTCTGACTTAACTCCTTGTAATGCCCACCTCAACGAGGTATCCGAGTATGTCCAAAAAGGGATTTGGGAGGCTGGCGGAATTCCGCTCAACCTTCCCGTCGTTTCTCTGGGTGAAACACAGGTGAAGCCCACCGCCATGCTCTGGCGGAATATGGCCTCGATGGCGATTGAAGAGATGCTCCGCGCCAATCCCATCGATGGGGTGGTCTTACTTGGTGGATGTGACAAAACAATCCCTGCACTCTTAATGGCAGCAGCCTCTGTTGATCTACCCGCAATTGTTGTACCTGGCGGACCGATGCTCACCGGTACCTTCCGCGGTGAAGCACTTGGTTGCGGCACCGATGTATGGCGCCTGAGCGAAGAGGTACGTAGTGGTCAACTTTCGAACGAACAATTTATTAAGTCAGAATCTTCAATGATCCGCAGCAAAGGTCACTGCAACACCATGGGTACCGCTTCAACGATGGCCGTCGTTGCGGAAGCTCTGGGAATGACGATCCCTGGATTTGCGGGTACACCCGCTGCAGATGCCAGGCTCCTAGCGCTCTCTCACGAAACCGGTCGCCAGATCGTCGAGATGATCCGCGCCGATCGCCGCCCATCTCAGATCATGATCAGAGAATCTTTTATCAATGCCATCATTGCGGTCGCAGCCGTGGGGGGTTCAACCAACTCTGTGGTCCACCTACTAGCGATCGCTGGTCGACTAGGAGTCGATCTGACACTCGAGGACTTTGATAAGGCTGGACGCGACGTGCCACTACTGGCAAACCTGCAACCTTCTGGAAAATTCTTGATGGAAGATCTCTTCCGTGCCGGAGGACTTCTAGCGCTGCTTGATCAAATCTCGGAACGCTTCTCCTCCACTCCGATCACGGTGACTGGCAAGCCACTCACCGATTACCTACCAGGTAACGCGATCTTCGATGCAACGGTCATTAGAACTGTGGCTGATCCACTGATGGAGGGCGCCGGCATCGCAGTATTGCGCGGCAATCTCGCTCCTAATGGTGCGATCATCAAACCGAGCGCGGCAACGCCCGACCTACTTACCCATCGCGGCCCAGCGCTGGTCTTCGACAATGTTGAAGATCTGCATAACAGAATTGATGATCCGAACCTCGACGTAACTCCGGACACTGTTTTAGTGCTTCGCGGATGTGGCCCTAAGGGCTACCCTGGAATGCCAGAAGTTGGCAACATGCCTTTGCCCAAGAAGATCTTGGAGCAAGGAATCCGCGACATGGTCCGTATTAGCGACGGTCGGATGAGCGGAACGGCATATGGCACGATCATTCTGCACGTTTCGCCTGAAGCTGCAGCGGGTGGACCCCTCGCCCTCGTTCAAACCGGAGACATCATTGCCCTCGATGTACCCAACAGGTCATTAAATATCGAGATCAGCGAATCGGAACTTGCCTCACGGACGCCCAGTACCGCTACGAGTTCTGCATATGCAACGCCTGCCCGCGGATGGAGCAAGTTATATGTCGATCATGTACAGGGAGCCGACACTGGCGCTGACTTAGATTTCCTTATCGGTTCGAGCGGAGACAAAGTAAGTCGTGAGTCCCACTAGTAGTTCGGGGTTCGTTGACCTCATATCTACGGAAGCAATAGATCGTTATCGCCTCTCCTCAGATGCCTCACACTTCCATCTGATTCCTCAAGGTGTAGCGGTAGCCCGCTCTGCCGAGATGATCTCGACCCTCTTTGACGTCGCCTCAAAAAGTCAGACGAGCGTCACATTTAGAAGTGGCGGCACCAGTCTTTCAGGTCAAGCGGTGAGCGATGCGATTCTTGTCGATACCAGGCGTTACTTTCGCTCAATTGAAGTTCTCGATGGCGGCACTCGAGTAAGGGTCGAACCGGGTGCAACGGTGCGCTCCGTCAACGCTCGTCTTCTACGCTACGGAAGAAAGCTTGGACCTGATCCCGCAAGTGAGATCGCCTGCACCATCGGCGGAGTCATCGCAAATAACTCAAGCGGAATGGCCTGCGGCATAACTGACAACGCTTACCGCACGCTAGAGAGTGCGACAGTAGTGCTGCCTAATGGCGCAATTATCAACACTGCAGATTCCGATAGCGAGAACCAACTCCGTAACTTTGCACCAGATCTCTTCTACGAACTATCTGCAATAAAAAACGAGATCGGATCTCGTCCAGATCTCTTGGCCGAGATTAAGCGCCAGTATCAAATTAAGAACACTATGGGGTACGGACTTAACTCCTTCGTGGACTTCGAATCGATCATCGATATCTTCTTGCATCTCTTAATTGGAAGCGAAGGAACTCTCGGATTTATCTCCGAGGCAATCTTTAACACGGTTCCCCTGCTTCCCAAGGCCGCCACGACCCTATTGATTTTCGAGAGCCTCAACGCTGCTACCGAAGCATTGGCTCCCCTTGAGCTCACACATCCAGCCACGATCGAATTGATGGATGCCGCATCGCTCCGCGCCGGCAAGCTTGATCTTGGGGGAATTGATCTCAAAGAGCACGCAGCCCTTCTGGTGGAGTATCAAGCCGAAGATGAAGATGCGCTGCTCTCGATGGCCTCCTTCGCCACAAAGACTCTGCAGAGTGTTGGCGCAGTTAACGACCCCGAGCTGACCACAGATAAAGCAGTGAGAGATGAACTCTGGCATATCCGTAAAGGACTTTATGCGGCAGTTGCCGGAGCACGCCGCTCCGGCACGACTGCTCTCCTAGAAGATATAGCGGTGCCCGTCGATCAACTAGCGGCCACCTGTCTTGAACTGCAAAAGCTCTTCACCAAACACGATTACTCAGATGCTGTCATCTTCGGCCACGCGAAGGATGGCAATATCCACTTCTTGGTTAATGAAGATTTTCAGAGCCCCATTTCTGCAGAGCGATATCGCCAATTCACTGAAGAGATGGTCGATCTGGTTCTTGCAAAAGGCGGCTCCCTTAAAGCAGAGCACGGCACCGGAAGGATGATGGCTCCCTTTGTCGAGCGCCAGTATGGCTCCGAACTCTACGCCTTAATGGTGCGCATCAAGACGGCCTTTGATCCGCAAGGAATCCTCAATCCTGGCGTGCTTATATCCACCGACGTCCTTGCCCACATGCGCAATATCAAATTCCATCCCACGATTACAAAGGTCGCAGACAATTGCGTGGAATGCGGTTACTGCGAACCGATCTGTCCCAGCAAGGATCTCACCACCACCCCGCGGCAACGGATTGTCATTCAGCGTGCCATCGCGGGCACAAAACTGAGTGGTGATGGCGAGCTACGCCACGATTTGCTGAAGAGCGCGGAGTATCACGTTGAAGAGAGTTGTGCCGTAGATGGGCTATGCGAAAGTTCGTGCCCAGTTGGGATCAACACCGGGTCGTTAGTAACCGCACTGCGCACTGATCGCAATGCAGGTCTCTTTTCCAATCTGTGGGAGCAGGCCGCTACCCATTGGGGAGCCACCATCACCGGTGTTAGCACCGCCTTGACTCTTGCTCGCACAATCCCCACCCAATTGCTCGAACCAATTAATGGAGCGCTACGAAATCTCTTAGGTGCTGAGCGAGTTCCACTCTGGTCGAAGGACCTTCCCAAAGGGGGACGAGAGCGTCGAGTTAGCAAGAGCACGAAACCAGATTTCATACTCTTCGAATCCTGCCTGGGAAGTATTTTTGAGGCACAAACGACGGAGTCCTTGAAGTCTTTGGTACGCAAAGCCGGACTTACGTATTCAACTCCTGAGAAGATTGCAGATCTCTGCTGCGGCACTCCATGGAAATCAAAAGGACTCACTGAGGGTCACTCCTCGATAGTTGATTCAACGTATGCAGCGCTTCTTGCAGCCAGCGACAATGGACGCCTGCCAATCGTCTGCGAAAACTCATCGTGTACCGAGGGTCTCATCAAAGCACTTAAATCAAAGTCCGATTCAAAATTGAGAATTATCGATGCGGTGGACTTTGCTGTTGAGTCCTTGCTCCCCCAGATTGAAATCCCAAAGAGGAAGAGCTCGATTGCGCTTCATCCCACATGCTCGAGCACTCTGCTCGGGAGCAATGCCAACCTGGACACCCTGGCTTCTGCGATCGCGGAGAGCGCAACTATTCCTGCCGATTGGGGTTGCTGCGCCTTTGCTGGTGATCGCGGGATGCTCCATCCGGAGTTAACTGCTAGTGCGACAAGAGCCGAAGCGGCATCCCTAAAGGGTCGAGAGTTTGACGCTTACCTATCAACAAACCTCACCTGCGAAATCGGAATGTCTCGCGCTACGGGTAAAGGTTATAAACACATCCTTGTAGCGTTGGATGAGCTTGCCATTTCTAAGAGAGGTTAGCGAAGGCCGAGATTTACTGATACCTTAAATTCCAGATAGAGAAGTGCGGATGTAGTGAAGTGGTATCACGTCAGCTTCCCAAGCTGACAGTGCGGGTTCGATTCCCGTCATCCGCTCCAACTAATTTGAGCTGATGCGCGGCAGATTCCACGAGAACTTAATAGATAGTTCTCGAACAAAAACCACAACGAGTCCTCCGACGATCGCTGGGATCGCCTTATTCATATGAAACTCGTTGAGTGCAACATAGATAACTGCTCCGGCGAGCGCCGAGGTTCCAATCGTTTCGCGGTGAAGCAGGACTGGCTCGGTCTGCGAGAGAACATCGCGCAGCAACCCGCCCGTGACCGCCCCCGTGATTCCGAGGATCACGGCCACCACGGCGCTGGTATGAAACCCGAGGGCGTAGTTGGTGCTAGAGACTGTCGCGACAGCCAATCCAAAGGTATCTAGGGCGAGCAGGAAGCGGCCGACCGGCTCTGATCTCTTGAGCACAATGGTGATGAGGACAGCTGCCAATACCGAGGCGAAGAGCCAGGGGTTGGGAATCCATGCAGGTTGGTGGACCAAGAAGAGGTTGCGGAAGGTTCCGCCAGCGAGGGATGAAACCCCTGCTATCAAGATGATCCCGCCGTAATCCATACCCTTGGCGGCAGCCACGCGGGCTCCGACAGTTGCAAAGGCGAAGGTGGCGATGAGGTCACAGATATTGACGAGAGATGACCACTGCATGGGTATCTACTCCAGTCTTAGCGCGGAAGTGGTAGCCCCGAAGGGATTCGAACCCTCGTAGCTGACTTGAGAAGCCAGAGTCCTAGGCCACTAGACGACGGGGCCGCGCTATTTACTTGTACATCTTTCTTACGGTGGTGCTGGAGTAAAACTTTTACTGCGCTGGGGTACCAGGACTCGAACCTAGACACGCTGAACCAGAATCAGCAGGGCTGCCAATTACCCCATACCCCAATTTTTCTTCTCTACAGAGCGTCAAACTTCCCGGCCGTTGCGGGCCAGAGGAGAAGGATAACCTGTAAATCAGGGTGAAGGTTACAGGGAGGTCCTAATCCGCTCCAAACTCTTCTCTTTGCCGAGGAGTTCCATCGATTCAAAGAGCGGTGGGGAGATATGGCTGCCAGTGACGGCAATCCGAACGGCGCCAAATGCGATCCGTGGCTTCAGCCCCAATTCATCAATAAGGGCGGCCCGCAGGACCTCCTCGATCGCAGTGTGAGTCCAGTCGCTCAGCCCAGTGAGTCGGTCGAGTGAGACCTGCAACACCTTCTTGCTCTGCTCGTCACTTATCTTGGCGAGTGAATCGGCCTCAACGGCGAACTCGCGAGTGAAGAGGAACTTAAGCATCTGCGGAATCTCCGCCAAGGTCGTGATGCGCTCTTGAATGATCGGTAGCGCCTGCTTCACCAAGGCAAGCTCGTCGTCGGTACCCGTTATAACTCCAGCTCCCGTCAAGAACGGAAGCGACCACTTTAGAAAAGCCTCAGGGGTGAGCGCGCGAATCTTGTCGCCGTTAATCGCTTCCAGCTTTTTCATATCAAAGCGGGCAGGGCTGGAGTGAACGCGTTCGACCGTGAAGAGTTGAACCAGCTCCTCCATCGTGACGTCTTCGCGATCTTCACCGGGTGACCAACCAAGGAGCGCAAGATAGTTACAGATTGCCTCAGGCAGATAACCAGCCTCGCGATACCAGGCGATGGAAACCTCGCCGTTGCGCTTAGAAAGCTTGGCGTTGTCCTGACCCATCACAAATGGCAGGTGAGCAAAGAGCGGGTAATCCTCAGGAGCGACGCCCATCGCTTGATAGACACGGATCTGTCGTGGGGTCGAAGAGAGCAGATCTTCACCACGAAGAACGTGGGTGATCTTCATCAATACATCATCAACAGCCACTGCCAAGGTGTAGAGCGGAGAACCGTCATTGCGAACCAGAACGAAGTCAGGGACAAAGTTATGATCGAAGCTAACCTCTCCTCGAATTAAATCAGTGAAGGTTGTGGTGCCCTCGGGCATCAACATACGGACGACAGGTTTGCGACCCATGGAAATGTACTCGGCAACCTGCACCGATGTGAGGTTGCGACAATGGCCGTTATAACCGGGTGCGACATTAGCGGCACGTTGCGCTTCGCGAACTGCTTCTAACTCTTCAGCGGAGCAATAGCAGTGATAGGCAAAACCGGTATCGAGAAATTGTTGCGCATACTTTGCATAAATATCTAACCGTTGTGACTGCAAATAAGGACCATAAGGTCCACCTACTTCTGGACCCTCATCCCAATCGAGACCTAACCAACGTAGAGTTCCCAATGCGGCTTGAATGTACTCATCGGTGACACGTTCGGTATCTGTATCTTCAATGCGAAATACAAACTTGCCACCAGTGTGACGGGCGTAAGCCCAGTCAAATAGCGCAGTGCGAATATTTCCGACATGCAACTCGCCAGTTGGTGACGGTGCAAAGCGGACTCTTACCTCTTTATTGCTAGACATTTTTTGAACTCACTTTGTTGGTCAATGCGCCGATTCCTTCAATACTTACTTCTACAGTCGATCCGGCCGCCATTGGTCCAATTCCCGCTGGTGTTCCGGTGAGGATGATGTCTCCTGGAAGAAGAGTCATTACCTGGGTTACAAAGGCGATGATCTGTGGAACTTTGAAGATCATCGAACTCAATGGTTCAGATTGGCGTACCTCGCCATTGACTGTTGTAGAAATAATTTGAGAGCCAGGGGTGTATTCCGTCTCGACCCACGGTCCGATCGGACAGAAGGTATCGAAGCCCTTTGCGCGGGTCCACTGGCCATCCTTCTTCTGCAGATCGCGAGCGGTCACATCGTTACCGATGGTGTAACCGAAGATCACGTCGCTATAGCGCTCGATCGGGACATCCTTACAAATACGGCCAATGACGATTGCGAGCTCGCCCTCGAAATCAACGCGTTCGGACATGCGAGGCCATTGAATGGTGTCGTTAGGGCCAATCACCGAAGTATTGGGCTTGAGGAAGATGATGGGCTCTTCAGGAACGACTGAATCCATCTCGGCGGCGTGATCGGCATAGTTTTTGCCGATGCAGACAACCTTGCTCCGCGGAATCACAGGAGCTAAGAGCTTGACTTCGCTGAGGTCGACTTTGGTCTCGGTCGGGATGATTCCTTGGTAGATCGGATCGCCCTTGAGAATCAGGATCTGATCCTTCTCGTTGAGGACTCCAAAGTGGGGATCGGTGCCGATGCCGACCGATTCATTCGGCGTAAATCTAACGATACGCATAACCGAACTCTATCTTGTTACTTAACTTCGCCTTCATCGAGGGTCGGTTGAGCCTTAGTTGCAAGCACGGTAGCGATGCGATGGCGCCGTCCCACAGGGCGTTCAGCGACAAGAGTCCATCCAGCAAGGGTAATTTCACTGCCTGGAATAGGGACGCGGCCGAGCTCCTTGGCCAAGAGTCCACCAACGCTATCGACATCCTCGGTGGCATCCTCTTCAAGTTCAATCTTGAATGCATCAGCGAAGTCATCAATATTAAGGCGCGCGGAAAGTCGGGCCTGGGAATCGGAGAGCCACTCAATCTCTTCGGTCTCATCGTCATACTCATCGGCGATCTCGCCCACGATCTCTTCCAAGATATCTTCAATAGTGATCAGTCCCGCAGTCCCGCCATACTCATCAATAACAATCGCCATGTGGGTCTGATCGCGCTGCATCTCTTTCAAAAGGTCAGCCGCTGTCTTGTTTTCAGGGACAAAGGAGGCAGGCCGCAGGTGTTCTGCGACGCTCTCGCTCTGCTCTGACTCGTGATGCTCATGCACGCGACGCGCTAGATCCTTTACGTAGGCAATGCCAATAACATCATCAAGGTTCTCGGCTATGACAGGTATGCGGGTAAAACCTGAACGTAGCGCAAGAGATAGGCCTTGCCTTAAGGTGCGGTTTCCTTCGATCCAGACGATATCTGTGCGAGGAACCATAAGTTCGCGGACCAAGGTATCACCTAAGTCCAAGACGGATTGAATCATCTCGCGCTGGGACTCTGCGATAACCGCTCGCTCCCCCGCTTGATCCACGAGTTTGCGAAGATCATTCTCATCGTTAAAGATAGTTGGAAGCGTGATTCCATAGCGCTTTAGTTGACGCAGAATCTTGTCGATCATTAACGCGCCTGCCATTTCGCCAGTATCGACTCTTGTAGTTCGAACATAATCTTCTCTTCATCGGGATCAGCATGGTCATAACCCAGACAGTGCAAGATGCCGTGAATTGTTAAGAGTTGTAGTTCGGCTTCGAGGCCGTTCTTGGCCTGCGCCTCTGCAAATTGCGGGCAGAGCACGATGTCGCCGACGATTCCGGGATCTGGAGAGTCAGGGATTAGCTCATCCATAGGAAAGGAGAGCACATCGGTTGGACCTTTGAGATCCATCCACTCTTCATGCAGCTCACTCATTCGCGCTTCATCGACGATAGAAATCGCTAAATCGCAATCCGGATGCAGCCCCATCTTCACCATGGCAAACTCTGCAACGCTGATCAGGTCGGCTTCCCCGACTTCCATCCCCGATTCATTTGAAAGTTCTATATTCATAATGGGCTCGCCGCGGCGAGATTAGCGATCACCAGCTCCAGTTGTGCGCACCGGTCTCAAGTTGGAGCTCTTTGCAGCATCAAATCTGCCGTAAGCGCTCACAATCTCACCGACTAGGCGGTTGCGAACGACATCCTCTGCAGTGAGGTGCATGAAGCAGATGTCATCCACTCCCTCCAAGATATCGCCAACCACTTTTAGCCCCGAAGGTGTTCCATTAGGAAGATCTACTTGGGTGACGTCACCTGTGATCACCATCTTCGAGCCAAATCCCAAACGAGTGAGGAACATCTTCATCTGTTCAGCGGAGGTGTTCTGCGCCTCATCCAAAATTACAAATGCATCGTTGAGGGTACGACCACGCATGTAGGCGAGTGGCGCGATCTCGATAATGCCCGATTGCATCAAACGTGGAATCGACTCTTGATCAATCATGTCGTGCAGCGCATCAAAGAGCGGACGCAGATACGGATCAATCTTCTCTTGCAGTGTGCCTGGTAGGAAGCCAAGGCGTTCGCCAGCTTCAACAGCGGGGCGGGTCAAGATGATGCGATTAACCTCTTTGGCCTGCAGCGCCTGAATCGCCTTAGCCATCGCAAGATAAGTTTTACCGGTACCTGCCGGACCTACGCCAAAGGTAATTGTGTTCTCGTCGATTGCTTCGACATAGCGCTTCTGATTGGCAGTCTTGGGGCGGATCGTCTTGCCGCGATTGCTCAAGATGTTGAGTGAGAGAACTTCAGCAGGATGATCAATAGGAACATGCTTCACCATGCCGATGGCGTGGTGGATAGCATCCAAAGTCAGTGACTGCCCAGCGCGGATCAGTACCAGTAACTCTTTAACGAGTACCTCGAACTGCCCTGCCTCTTCTAAATCACCCTTGGCAAAGATCTCGTTGCCGCGAAAGGTAATGAGGAGATTAGGGAATGTTGTTTCGAAGATGCGGAGGTATGAATCTTGAGGCCCGGTGAGCGCGACCATAGGAATGGCGGCTGGGACGATAATCAAAGGTCTCTCCATTACTTCCAAATCTTACGGTTAACCGGGCGGCCAAGCGAATGGACGCCCGCCCAATAAATGGAGATGGGCGTGGAAGACGCTCTGACCAGCACTTGCTCCTGTGTTAAAAGTAATCCGGTAACCATCGAGTCCAAGAGTCGCCGCGATTTCGCGCGCTGCCCCAAAGAGCTCGGACATCGTCGCCGAATCTGCCGCCGCCAACTCTGCGGCATTCTCGTAATGTGCGCGTGGGATCACCAAGATGTGAGCGGGGGCTTGGGGATCGAGGTCTTTGAAGGCGACGACGTGCTCGCTCTCGTAGAGAAAGTGGGTGGGGATCTCACCACTTGCGATCTTGCAGAAGATGCACATGGCCAAAAGCCTATTACTACCAGCGCCCAGTCAGGGCAGAAATTGCCGAGAGCGCAGCAAAGCCTGCATGCGCAGAGCGCAGCACCTCGTTGCCCAGAAGTACGACTTTTCCACCAGCGGCACCTAACTCACCTAACTCCTCGCCGGTGAGTCCACCTTCGGGTCCGATCACAAAAACAATCGCTCCAGGGTTCAACTCCTTGCCGGCATCGGAGAGCTTGGTGGTTGCACCCTCGTGGAGCACGAAGAGATTGGATTGACCACCAAAGCGCTTGGCGATGTGAGCAGTCGTGATTGGTTTCTCAATTTCTGGAAGGCGAAAGCGACGCGCTTGCTTAGCTGCGCTTGTGGCGGTGGTCAGCCACTTCTCCCCTAAATCGTCCTGCCACTTCGCGATAGAGCGCTCCGACTGCCACGGGATAATCGTCGTTGCACCCGCAACAGTTAGTAGTTCGATAGCTTCTTTTGCACGATCTGATTTCATCAAGGCTTGAATGACAATGAGCTCTTGCGCCTCCTGAGGAGCGAATCCGCGCTCAAGGATCGCAAGAATGAAACTCTTCTTATCGATCGATTGAACGCTGCCCCGTGCCCAACCACCATTTCCATCAGCAAGGAGCAACTCCTCGCCGACTTCTACGCGAATAACTTTGATTGCATGATGCGCCTCGTCACCTAGGACTTCAATCGTGCTTCCTGCCCCCAAGTCTGGAACAAAGAAGAGAGTCAGCATGCGCTATCGATTAAATGCATCGCGCACGCGGCCAAAGAGACCATGCTCGTTATGCTCTTTATTGCGGTGATGGACTTTGAAAGTACTGAGCTTCTCGCCACGCATCTTTGAGAATTTGCGAAGTAGATCTTGCTCTTCTTGCGAGAGGCGCGTAGGAGTAACAACTTCAACGTGGACAACCAGGTCACCACGACCTGTGCCCCTAAGTTTGTGAACTCCGAAGCCGCGCAACGTCATTGCATCAGCAGATTGGCAACCAGGCTTAATCTCAACTGGTTGTGGCCCATCTAAAGTTTCAACTGTGACGGTGGTTCCAAGCGCCGCTGCTGCCATCGAGATGGCGATCGAGATATGTAAATCTTTTCCATCGCGGATCAAGAAATCATGGGGCTTCTCAACGATCTCAACATACAAGTCACCTGCGGGACCGCCGCCGGGACCGACCTCACCTTGACCAGCGAGATGAATGCGGTTGCCGCCCTCGACACCTGCAGGGATCTTCACATTGATTGTGCGCCGGGTGCGAACGCGACCATCCCCCGCACACTCATTGCATGGATGCGGAATCACCGATCCGTAACCACTGCAGTTGTTGCAAGGTCGGCTCGTCATCACATTTCCGATAAAGGAGCGGGTAACTTGTTGGATCTCACCGCGCCCCTTGCAAATCCCACAAGTCTGCGGCTTCGAATCATCTGCACACCCAGTGCCGTGGCACTTATCGCAGCGCGCGGCAGTTTCGACGGTGATCTCTCGCTCGGTCCCGAAGGCGACCTCTTCCAAGGTAAGTTCAACACCGATCAGAGCATCTTGCCCAGCTCGTGCACGGGATCGTGGGCCACGAGTCCCACCGCCCCCAAAGAAGGCATCCATGATGTCGCCAAAGCCGAAATTCTGCGCGCCGCCAAAGCCAGAGAATTGGTCGCCGCCCAGGTCATACTTCTGCCGCTTGGTCGGATCGCTCAAAATCTCGTAGGCAGCGGTGATCTCTTTAAATCGATCCTTAACAGCGGGATCTGGGTTCACATCGGGGTGATACTCCCGCGCTAACTTGCGATAAGCCTTCTTAATCTCATCGAAAGATGAGTCGCGGTGTACACCTAGCGTCTCGTAGAGATCAGCCATGTGTAGTTCCCCCTAAAAATTGTCCGATGTAGAGAGCGACGGCATTGACCGTGGCTATCGTCTGGGCGTAATCCATCCGCGTCGG